>ERZ747221.623-NODE-623-length-41204-cov-4.413378_pt1 | contig 41204 bp, 33 predicted proteins | sample MGYA00374949_ERZ747221 | MGnify/ENA primary metagenome ERZ747221 (study PRJEB28779, sample SAMN05720172) | bioreactor metagenome | isolation source: Anaerobic biogas reactor | place: USA:Washington, USA | collected 2015-08-08 ... | reverse complement strand
CAGCCCACCCACATCATCCATTAATCTCAAAACATTATGAGTGCCGTTTCACTTATTAATGGATGATTAATACAGCGATTCTGTATAACAATTTTGTTTAGTATGTATATCAATATCGTTTAGTTTACACATATTACAATGATTTGTTTACATATGCTGTAAGAATTCGGATAGCCAAATAAAGTTAGGGCCATAAATTGCGGCTTCTTATATTTTTGGCACGACTATTGCATAATAGATTGCTAAATTGGCTTTGGAACAATTATTACGGTTTTCCAGCAGCAAAAGAGGAATGTCTTATTTCAAAACCTATAAATTCAGAATTTTCCAAAAGGGAGGATAAAAAATGCTTAATATTACGGACAGCAGTACCACTATTAAAGAGCTCAAAAAACGCGACCACCTCTGCCTGATATATGGATCAGAAGAGGAATGGAGAAAAACAATAACTACATATTTTGAAGATGGAAAAGAACACGGCGAGAAATGTCTCTATATATACAACTCACATGAGCCGGGTGAAATAAGACAAGCTTTTAATGAAGGGACCTTGGATATTAAATCTTTTGAAGAGACCGGAGGTTTTATCTTTTGCGGATTTGAAGATTTTTACCATAACAGTGAACAGGATCTATATGCAATGATCTATTTCCTCAGTAGGCTGGCCGAGACGAGCATTTCCGAAGGGTATACTGCATTGCGTATAGCCATGGAGATGAAAAGCCCCAGCGGTAGTTATGATTTTAAGGACATTGTAGAGTTTGAAGCCAGGTTAAACCGCTATCTCTTCTCCAAATATCCCTGCCTGGCCCTTTGTTTATATGAGCAAAGAGAACATGACCCGCAGGTAATTAAGGATGTAATTGCAACCCATCCCCTAATAGTAAAAGGTAGCCACCTTTACTGCAACTCTCATTATATGCTTCCCGCAGATATCCTGAGTAGGGAAAGGACAAAAAATGAGATAGAGAAGTTATTGGACATTATTGAAAGGGAGAATAAAAATAACGAAAGCTTGAATTTTCTCAACAATGTTTTTAATGAGAGCCTGTTAGCCTTCTGCGCCCTGGATGCTGATGGAGTAATCAGCATTTGCAACCAGGCCTTTTGTGAGATAACCGGCTATAGCAGTGAGCAGCTTAACCAGTTGGTGAAATTTCCTGAGCTTATCCTGGATGAGTACCTGGATGTGCACCGGGAAGCATTGGTAAACATAAATGCCAGCGGAAAAGCACAGCGTTATGAAGTGAAGATATTAAGACAGGATGATCGCAGTATTTATGTCGAGATATTGCTGCACAAGACCAAGGTAGGGAAAAACCAAGACATAGATTGCTTTCTATTCCTAAATGATATCAGTGAGTATAAAAAATCCGAACAAGCATTAAAGGAATCGAAGCAGAATTTTGCAGATATTATTAACTTTCTTCCTGATCCAACCATGGTAATAGATAAACAGGGGCAGGTAATAGCCTGGAATCAGGCCATGGAAAAGATAAGCGGGATAAAAGCGGCCAATATCGTAGGCAAGGGAGATAGCTTACACTCTCTGAGCATCTACGGAGATAAAAGGCCGATGTTGGTCGATTTGGTATTACAGAATAAAAGGAAGTCCGATTTCATCTCCCTGAAGAGAGAAGGGCGAGCACTTATAGCAGAAAATCTAACCCCCAGGATAAAGGATCAAGAAATGTATTTATGGGCCAAGGCTACCCCCCTTTACAACAGCCATGGAGAAATAGTAGGGGCTATCGAATCAATCCGGGATATTACCGAATTCAAGCAAACGGAGAAGCGCTTGAAATATTTAAGCCAGCGGGATAGCCTGACCGGGCTGTATAACCGGAGTTATTTTGAAGAAGAGATGAAAAAATTGGAGACAGATATAACCTACCTGGCAGCTTCGGTAGGAATAATTGTTTGTGATGTAGACGGGCTGAAAGAGATTAATGATACCCTGGGCCATAAAAAAGGAGATGAATTGCTTGGCATAGCCGCCCGCATGATCAGCGAACCATTCCGGCAGGATGACCTGGTAGCGCGGATTGGCGGAGATGAATTCGTCGTACTTCTTCCCAACAGTCCTGTTCATGCGGTTGAGAGGGCTTGCCAGCGTATACGGCAGGCAGTTGAAAAGCATAATGAAAGCAGTCCTGAGTTGTACTTGAGCATTTCCGTTGGATTTGCCGTCAGCAACCGGAATGAAAGAAACATGCGGGATCTATTTATAGAAGCCGATGACAATATGTACCGCGAAAAACTTTACCATGTACGCAGCCCCCGGAGTGCCTTGGTAAATACCCTAATGAAGGCATTGGAAGCCAGAGACTTTATTACCGAAGGGCATGCTGAGCGTATGCAGAGCATGATAATTAAACTGGGCCAAAGAATTGGACTGCCCGATTACAGCCTGAACGACCTCCGGCTGTTTGCCCAATTCCACGATATCGGGAAATTAGGCATACCGGACCGGATTCTATTCAAACCAGCGGGATTAACCATAGATGAAATGAGAGTGATGCAGGGGCACTGTCAAATTGGTTGCCAGATCGCGCAGTCTGCTCCAGCCTTATCCCACATTGCCGACTGGGTGCTTAAACACCATGAATGGTGGGATGGTTCCGGGTATCCCCTGGGATTAAGCCGGGATAAAATACCCCTGGAATGCCGCATCTTGTCCATTGTAGATGCTTATGATGCCATGACCAGTGACCGGCCTTACCGGAAGGCTCTACCCCCGGACCAGGCTCTGGCTAATTTGCAAAGAGCTGCCGGCACCCAATTTGATCCTGATATGGTTAAGGAATTTATCAGGATTCTGGAATCATTCCAGACAGAACCGGAAACGAATTTCAATACCATGTGTTATTCAGGGAACTGAGGTTATTATGAAGTGGGTCAATAATATTAAGATTATGAACAGTTATTGAATAGTTTTACCCTGGTTAGTATTCAGGTGGCGAAATCAGCCGCCAAACTGGCTGAAAAATCTCCAGATATTTTTAGGAGCGCTAAATAAGACGCTCCTAATATAAACAAAGGGAGATATTTATTACCGTCGGCATGAAGTTGCTTTGTAGACAGAGATTCTACCATCATCAAGATATCTTGATGCTCTCAGGGTTGCCCGTCCAGGTCTAGAGATCACCAGGGCGGCGGTGCGGCGACCAGTCTTGTCTCGTCTCGCTGTTAAAGTTATTGTTGCACCGGTAGTGGTAAGGTTACTCGTATGGTTGGTTATGGTAGATTTATGAAAAACTGCGTAAATAAATCGCGATAATTAGTATAGCATCATAAATGCCTGTTTTTCCTTGTATCTCATTTATATTGGGTATAAGTTTATCTTGCTTTGGAACGTCAATTATATGGCTCCGATGCGTTATAATGGATGAAAAAGTCATTAAGAAAAATATAGCTGACTCTACTGCAAAAACCCCTTTTTGACGCAGAAGCTAGCGAAGAAGGTGAGAAGATGGATGAAAAAGATTACCTGCAAAGCGAAGGGGAACATGGTGATACAATAGATGAATACCTGGAAATGCTGGAGGAAGAAGAGGCCTCCGCTGGGAGCAAACGAAGCCGGCCGGTTTTCAAAATCGGAGCCGTTATAATCCTATTGGCTTTTATAGCTTTTGCCTATGCCTGGCTGCCATTTTTGTGGCCGCCGCATCTGGATTTTTTGCAACAGGACCAGGCTTTATCTGAGGAAGATTTGGTGCTTCGTTCTAAACCGGCGGTAGTAAATATTCAGGCCAAGAAAACCGGAGATGCGTTGAGCAGTCAGGGAACCGGTATTAACCTGAAAGCAGAGGGGATGATAATTACCAATCGTCATGTGGTGGATGGGGCAGAATCGGTTAAGGTTAGCTTTAGCGATGAAAAGAGCTATTTTAGCCAGGACATAGAAATCATTGATGGTTATGACCTGGCAGTGATAAGACTGAAAGCCAAAGATTTGCCCTTCGTGGCGGTGGAAACAGAGCAGATGGTGGAGCTGGGTCAAATTGTTACCATTATCGGCAACCCCCGTGGATTCCAGCGCATATCTTCCCGGGGAGAAGTGAAAGAGTATTTTGATACTGATACTGGAATGCCGGCGTTTACTATCAATGCCACCATCGCTCCCGGCAGCAGCGGCAGCCCGGTATTGGATGAAAAGGGGTGCCTGGTAGGCATCATTTTTGCCATTGGGACCGTTAAACTCGATGGTGAAGAGCAGGAGCGGGCCCTGGCTATTCCCGCCACTGCCCTGAATTATAATGAGGTCTAGAGAATGTCCCCCGCTTCTTTAAGCGGTCGGGTTCCTATTAACAAACAGGTGGCAGGTTCAAATCCCCCACCTCGTTGGAGCGCTGTGTTGAAACGGCTTCGCAGTTTCCTCTGATGCTTAAAGAAAGAATAAATCCCGGTCCCCTCTTTAGCAGGACCGGGATTTAGCGCCTCAATAACTCTAAAAAATTAGATGCTTATAGTGGAAGAGTACCAGACATTGCTCTTTTTAATGAGAAAGATATGCTGGCCGGTAAGCTGGGCATTGGTTTTAAACCACAGGTTGCTGTCGCTGTTGGCCGTAAGCTCGCTGACCTGGCCATCGGGTTTTATCTGGAACATACAGGTAAAGCTGGACAGGTCAAGATCCCCCAGTTTGTATTCACTGTAGCTGTTGCCATCATGTTCTCCGCTCCTGCCGGTAGCAACAGCCGCTACTTCAACGGGAGCTGTCCAGTCCAGAATAGCTTCATAGTTCTTATCGTCTTTGTCTACGACTTTGAGAATGTATTTACCAGATGCCTTTTGTACATTAAACCACAGGCTGCTGTCAGTATTGGGGGTAAGCTGCAGCGCATCAGCATTGTCCTTTTGCAGGCTGATGGATTTGACATTATCCTGGGCCAGGCTGATTTGATTGCTATCTACCTCAAAAATGTATTCTTGATATACCTGCCCATCATGCCCGCCTACTTTGCCCGTCTCTTTCAGGCTAGCAGCGATGACTGGCAGTTTTTCTACAACGGTGACTTCACAAGTGGCCGACTTGCTTGACTCGCCCCGGCTGGCAGTAGCGGTAATGTTAAGCGTACCGGTTTTATCGGCGGCGGCAGTAACCACTCCGTTTTCTACAGTAGCCAGGCTGCTGTCACTACTGGACCATTTGACATTATTATCGCTGCTGCCATCACTGTATTTAACCGTAGCCTGGAGGGTGATGGACTTACCCTGCAGGACAGTGGCTGTAGCCGGCAGGCTTACGGATATAATTTCACCCTTGTTGTTCAAAAGTCGCTGTAGTATACTTGCCATCTCTGCCCGGGTTATGGCACTGTTGGGGTTGAAGTTCCCATTGGGGTTGCCGGAGATAATCCCTTCCTGGTAGAGAACCAGAATGTAACCTACATCCTCTTGGGAAATGAGAAGCCCATCCTTGAAGGGAATATTAGTGGTATCTGCAGGTTCCAATCCCAGAGCCTTGGCAATCATAACCACTACCTGGACCCGGGAAGCCTGTACGGCCGAGTGGAAACGGTTCAGTTTGATAATGCCCTTTTTAGCGGCTTTATCAGCATCGCCCCTTACCCAGGCCGGAACATCAGCTAATTTACTTTGCTCTTCATCTGTTGCTATTTCTTCATCGCTGGCATCCCTGGCAGCATCGCCGGCAGCCACACGCATGGCCAAAGAAAGAGCTTCGGCCTGAGTTAGCTTCTGATCGGGCTTAAATGTCCCATCAGGATAACCCCGCAAAAGCCCAATAGCCGTCATTTCTTCGATACACCGGGCTCCCCAGTGACGCTGGCTATCGGTAAAGCGAACGGCTTTCCGCTGAACGGGATTATCGCTGTTATAAAACCGGTACTCCTCGCACAGGGATGTTTTTACCCGCTCTTGCAGGGATTTCTTATCCGCCTTTTGTTCCTGTTTAGCTAGTTTCTCTTCCTGCCGGGTTGTCTTTTGTTCCTGCTTGATGGCTTTCTGTTCTGACTTTAGCGATTTTTCTTCCTGACTACGGCTTTCCATTTGTTTTTGCTGGCCTGGGGCCGATAGCTTTTGGCTGTTTTCTGCTTTTGGATTGCTATTGCTGTTTCCCCAGCCATGGCCGTTATCCGGTTTGGCCATTACACCCGTGGACAGCAACGCTACCAGCAGCAGAGCCAGTATGGACGACAGGGTTCTCTTCATAAATCTTTCCTCCTTTAGCTGTTCTTATTTATATATACGAAGGAGGAAATAGTTTTTTGGGGGTATCAAGGGAAATAGTGGCACTGTCCCTTTTCGCTTGTTCAGCCCTGGTTCCGGCCTTTTTAATTCCGGGGCAATAGTGGTATTGGTAAAACAAGTACCGTAATTAAATATGGACCCAAAAGGTGGGTTTTTGCAGTGGAATAAATGCTTAGTACGACCTTTTAAATATAACGAAAAAATGGGGACTATCCTTAACCGATAGTCCCCATTAATAAGCTAAATCGAATCACAATTTATTCTTCAAAAGCCTCACTTACTTTCCATACTTTCCATACGTTGCCGACCAAATCCGGCCCGGGTTTTAGTGTTTGTTTGCCGGGTCTCCATCCGGATGGGGTTGCCTCTGTTCCTTCCGAAGCTCTAACCAGTTGGAAGGCTTGAATTTGCCGGATAGATTCCTTGACATTTCTGCCTACTGGCGGTGTTAATACTTCAAACCCCTGAATAATCCCGTCCGGATCAATGATAAATCTTCCCCGGGTTTCAACGCCGCTGTCTTCATCATAAATGCCATACATTTTACCGATACTGCCATCCTGGTCTGAGAGCATGGCAAAAGGAATATCCCGATTTATCATTTTGGATAATTCATGGTCATTCCACATTTTGTGTACAAAGATACTGTCAACACTACAGGAAAGGACCTCGACACCTAAATTCTTGAACTCTTCATACTTTTCAGCAACTGCTGAAATTTCAGTAGCTCAGACAAAGGTAAAATCACCTGGATAAAAGCACAATAGCACCCATTTGCCTTTTAACTCCGAGAGACTTATGTTGAAAAATTTGCCTGCTGAATAAGCAGAAGCAGTAAAATCCGGGGCTGGCTTACCTACTTTTACCATAGATGATTTCGCCTCCTTAATAATAATTTGCTCATTTTCTTCGCTTGCGATAGAGGGTTTTTTAATAGGGGGCCTTTGACAACCTGCTTTGAATTCTTCCGGCATAAAACCAACCTCCTTTCTATGTTTGAATTATAACATAATATTATAGTATAGCAAGATTCGCCAAACAGCTTTTATTTAAATTCCGTTACCAATTCACCTTCTGGAACCAACATGGTCTCCCCCATTGCAACATTAATAAAAGAAGCCAGTTGCCGACAGAACCAATTCCCATCAAAAGCGTATATATCCCACTTGTTGGCAATGAAAATACACTAAGGCTCTAACTGGAATACTTTCTTCTTTTATATTTCCAGACAAATAACAAGCCGAGCAGAATACTTAATGTTGCGACAGCCACATAAGCTATTTCTGTGCTAGTAATTCTGTTGCTTAAAGCTCTGCCTCCGAAGGGGCCGTCCGGACCATTAGCTCTATTCCCGGGAGGAGCCCATTCATTTCGCCCCTCTATGGCCGCGGGCCTATTTCTCATCCTATCTATCATACTATCGTCCAGGCCCAATTCTTGAAGCCGGGCTATCTGGGCTGCGGATAATTGCTTGCCTTCGGCCTCCCGCATAATTTCCAAGGCCTGCATCATAGTTTCCGGGTCGGGCCTGTTTCCTCCGGGGAAAACACCCGGACCTTCCGGGGGAGCCCCTGGCCCTTTCGAGTTTTCCCCCGCAGGTTTATCTATACCAAGCATAGCAGCTCCGCCCAAGGAAGGAGGGCTATCATCGGCGGGCCGGGCTCCGCCTCCTCTGCCGCCCATACCTCCCAGGGCGCTTAGATCAATGCCGCTGGCGTCAATATTGGGGGTGCTGTTTTCATTTTGCCCTGTTGCCGTAGCCGCTTGTTCACCGGATAGCTGGGCCTGGATGCTCTGGCCCCGCAGTCGGGCAAACTCCACCAATACTGGAAGCGATTTCTCATATTCCGCATAGCTGTAAAAAGCCGTGGCATCATTTTTCACCGAGCTGTTAATCAATTTATCCAGTTTTTCTACGCTGTCTTCGAAGCGACCACTGTTAATATAGTCTTTGGTCAACTGCTGCAAATATTTATGGTACAGTTCTTTATACTCGGGTATTTCAAGCAGTTTGCCCATCAGGGGACGCTCGCTCAGATTAACGGTAACTGGTGTATCGATGGGGAAGTTCACAGCTTTCTGGGCGCTGCTTATCTCATGTCCGGCAAAGGCCAGGTTGAAGTCCCAGGGCAGAATGGTGCATACCCCGTTTTCTTCATACAAGTAATAGTTGTGTTTCAGGCTGCCGGCATAGCTGTCAAAATTAACCAGAAAGCTATTTGCGGCAAAATAACGCAATATGGAATCGATATCCAGGTATTTATCCAGCTGACTTCCATTATTCAGTTGCTCAATCATGGTAATAATCTTTTTAAAATCGCTGTCGGTGACATCATAGGCCGCCATCTTTCTGATGCCGGTATAGTTGGTGGCATTTTCCCCGGCCCATTTCAAATCGGAACCGGCCCCCTCCGGGCGATATAGATGCCCTTCCAGGCTGCCATAATTACGCTGGACAAAACTCTCTTCCATAGCTTCCACTGCCAGGTACAGGCCCCAGGGTTTGCCGTTAATGCTTATATTGGCATAGGCATATTTAGGGGTGGCAACTCCCATATAGTCAAAGATTTCATAGGCCAGGTACTCTTTCATGTAGGTTTTATCCATAATAATGTTATTTAAAGCCAGCTTGTTCAAACCCATACACGCTTGCCCTTCGACATAGGCATCAAATTTGACCTTGAAGCTGAAACGATCGCTGTTTTTATCCTGCGCCACCATTCTCAAACTGGAGTTGCCTTTGGGCCTGATGCCTACATTGTGATAAGTATTGCCGTTTATAGTAATATCCGCCTGCCGGTATTCTTCCCGGGTAGCATTTTCTATAATCCAGTCAAAATCCTCCGGCTCCATTTCAATATTAATCTCCATGATTTGCTCTTTATTAAAAAGCTTACTGGCATATTCAGGCTCGGCTGGGGCAGCGCTATCCGGATGGTGGGGGTACAGCGTCAGGAAACTCGCAGCCAGAACAGCAAGTGACATCAGTATTAGCACCAGGGTATTCAGGTATTTACTTGTTATCATTGCTCTCACCGCCATTAAGACATATAGTCACCGTTGTAGCTTACCAGTACCGCATTATTTACCCCGGCGATACGGCTGACTTCATTAACAAATTGGGTGGACATATCCTTTAACCTGATTTCCACCGTCAGCTCCACTCCGCTGCTGGCCGCAACCGTTTTTGCTTTCACCACATGTTTTTTAACCTTTCCTTTCACATAGTCCAAGGCCTTTTGCTCACTCTCGTCGTCAGTGCAGTTTATTACCAGTATATAGGGGTTGTCGCTGCTCTTCTGGTTTACGAAGAAGAGCATGATTATCCCGATGAATAAGGAACCGAAGATGGCCAGGGGAATAAGCCCGGCTCCCAGTACAATACCGATGCTAATAGCCCAGAACAAAAAGGCGATATCGATGGGTTCTTTAATAGCGGAACGAAAACGGACTATGGACAAGGCGCCGACCATACCCAGGGAGAGAATGACATTGGAGCTGATGGCCATGATTATTAATGTGGTTATAAGGGTCATCGCCAGCAGGGAAACACCGAAATTGGCGGAATACATGACTCCCTTGAAGGTCTTTTTATAAACCATAAAAATAAAGAGCCCCAGTATAAAAGCCAGTCCCAGGGCTATAGCGGTATCCAGCATAGAGAACGAGCTTATTTTATCTAAAAAGCTGGATTTAAAGATGTCATTAAAATTGAATTGCTCGATCGGGTTCACTTAATTCTTACCTCCCATTATATTTTTTTCTTTTCTTATCCCGCGCAGGGCAAAAACTAAGGTAAAAAGATCTGCGGGGAAGATGACCGTCCCTGTCTCAGATCAGCCCAATGCCCGGCAGGCGGCGTACTTGGAAATGGAACTGCTGCGGCGCTGGTTGGTTTGGATGATATCTCTTAGCAGTTCCGGTAGAAACTCATCATACTTTACTTCTAAAATAAGCATAGCCGCCGGGGCTATGGCTATAGTGGCCAATTCTGGATTCAGGAAATCCCGGGGAAAAAGAGTACTTTGCAATTGGCTGTCAAGAGTTATTCTCACATTACCCGGTTCATAGATATAGGCTTCGCGTCTATAATCGACTATAGTTTTGGGGCGTAAGAGCTGCTGCTTTATCCGGATATAGAACTCCTGCAGCAAAGCATTATGGCAAGAAAGCAAGCAGTTGATATCGTTGCCGAGCAGTTTTTCACACTCTTCCCGGCTCAAGGGGGCTTTTTCTTTCCAACAAAGGCTATTAATTTTACTTTTCTTTTCCAGGCGGATGAAGGATGGATCGTTATTATAGAAACGCAGGCGGAACTTTTCCCGCCGGCTTATTCCGTTGATTTTATCCATCAAGGCCCGGTTATCCGGGCTGTCAAAATACAGGCTGCGTACCCGGTAGCTGCCATCGCTTCCGGCATAGCTGTCCCGCCGTGCGATATGTTTTAGCCGGTTGCGCAAAGTAATATAATCGGAAGTATTGATATAGTGTTTGATTTCATGCCTTAATTTGGGTTGCTCCATGCAGAATCACCTCCTTAAGATTAATGCTATATCCATCATAAAATAGCTCTCTTAAATGAATCTTAAGCTTAAAGATATTTTAAGATTGGCATGTTAATATGGGGGTGAGGGACAAGAACAGCGCCCCTGCCCACAGTCCCTATGCCCGTAAAGTGAAAGGAATGATGGTTAATATGCGACTCTTGCTGGTGGAAGATGAAAGGCAGCTGGCGGAAGCCTTGAGTGAGCTGCTTATTAAAAATAGATATGCCGTTGATGTAGTTTGCGATGGAGAAGCCGGGCTCGACTATGCTCTGACCGGAATATATGATCTTGTTATCCTGGATATTATGCTGCCGCGGATGAATGGATTGGAAATTTTGCGGCAATTGCGCTTGAGCGGCATATCCAGCCCGGTTATGTTGCTTACGGCCAAAGGCGAACTAGAGGATAAAGTGAGCGGTCTTGATAGCGGGGCGGATGACTATCTGGTGAAGCCATTTGCAGCGGAAGAATTGCTGGCGAGAATAAGGGCGCTGAGCCGCCGTAAAGGCGAAATGATCGTGGATGACACCCTGGATATCGCTGATTTTACCCTCAATCTATCGACTTATGAACTGGAAGGCAAGAATAGCAGTATAAGGCTTACTCGCAAAGAATTTGATATAATGAGATATTTCGTTTATCGTCCCAATCGGGTATTAAGCAAGGATGAGCTGATCGAAAAGGTCTGGGGTTTTGATTCTGAGGCTGATTACAATAACATTGAAGTATATATCTCTTTTTTGCGCAAAAAACTGGCCCATATAGGCTCCCAAGCGGCTATAAGCACCTTGAGAGGAATCGGTTACAAGCTGGAGGTATGAGTAGTGTTTGATAAGCTGAGGAGAAAATTTGTTATCATTAATATGTCGCTGCTGACCATAGTATTTTTAGTCATCTTCAGCGTTATTTACCTCTTAACCGCAGTGGCCGGAGAACGGCAAACAGAGTTTGCCTTGAACAGCATAATGTTCGCTCCCCCTCGTCCTTTTCCGGATAATCCTGTACTGGCCAGCAGTATGATGGCTGAATTGGATAAAAAGGGCCATATGGTGAAGAGTTTTTCCTTCATGAATATGAGTCAGCAGATAATTGGCCAGGCAGTTGAGCAGGCGGTGCAAAGCCGGGACTTGTCAGGCAAAATCCGGATTGAGGAGAGCTATTACGCTTTTCTGAAGCATAATACTGGCAACGGTACCAGGATAGTTTTTGTGGATCGGACTCCCCAGCACCGGATGCTGATGAATCTATTGCTGACTTTTCTGCTGGTGGGCAGTATCAGCCTGTTGCTGCTTTTCCTGATCAGCATCTACCTGGCCGATAAATCCATCCAACCCATTCAAGAGGCATTTGAAAAACAAAGGCAATTTATTGCCGATGCTTCCCACGAGCTAAGAACCCCGCTGGCCGTAATAAAAACCAATCTGGCCTTAATAACCGCCAACAGCGAAGAAAGTGTTAAAAGCCAGTCCCGGTGGATTGACTATATCTCTTCCCAGACGGATAGTATGGCCAACCTGGTCGATGATATGCTGGCCCTCGCCCGAATTGATTATATGGAAGCGAAAACACTTTTCACCCGGTTTGATTTAAGCCAGACTTTAAGCAGCACTCTCCTGGCTTTTGAAGCCATTTTTTATGAAAAGCATATAAACCTGAAGCAAGAAATTCAGGAAGATATTTTCCTCAATGGGGAGAAGGAGAACATAAAGAAAGTCATCAGCATCTTGATTGATAACGCCATAAAGAATACCGGGGCCAACGGGAGTATTACCGTTCGGCTGGCCAGTGACAAGAATAAAATAGAGATGCGGATAAGCAACACGGGTGAAGGGATTCCGGTCGAAGATCTGCAGAAAATATTCGAACGCTTTTACCAGGTGGATAAATCCCGGAGCCGGGAAAACAGGGGTTATGGTTTAGGACTGGCTATTGCGAAATCAATCGTAGAACAACAACAGGGAAGGATTTACGCTACCAGCACTCCGGGGGCAGATACATCTTTTGTGGTGGAATGGCCCAGGACTTAACTACGAGGAATAACGATTCTTCTTGTCTCTATATTCCATAGTCAGCGTTTTGCTGTGGGGAATTATCCCCAGCCCTCCGGGGAAAAATAGGTTTAACGAAAGAATAGATTTTGAAAGTATACATGAGAAAGCCCTTATCAGGAAGGAACGGATACTATACAATTAAGGAGAAAAGTGAGGAATTTCTCTACTTCTGTTTAAGTTCAGGCAAAGAAAAAACTCTCTTGGTGAATGAAGAAATCCCACGACTATTCTTATGAGGAGGTTGTTTTATGAATAAAGTGGAAAAGGCGCTAATGCATGCTTTGTTTGTACACCTGCATCACAACACAGATAAGGCGATTAATTTTGGCTTGTTCAAGCAGCTAAATCAAAAAGTAGAGCAAATCTGGCCCGGAGCCTTATTGGTAGGGCCTGATGCCAATGATGATGCCGCCGTATTTCGTATTCCAGGTACAGATTGCTTTATTACCGCTAAAATGGAAAGCCACTGTTCACCCAGTGTTCCCCGGCCTTATGACGCCGCTGCTACCGGAGCGGGGGGGGCTATGCGCGATGTGGTAGCCATGGGAGCCCGGCCCATATTCCTGCTGGATTTCATCGGTACGCGTCCCCTGGAACAAGAAGTTATTGTTGGCCCCTGTGGATTTGCCGGAGAATGTACCTGTGGCCAATGTGAAATAATGAGTAGCCAGGACAGGATTAATCTGATGCTGGAAGGGATGGCCAAAATGTGTGAAACCATGGGCGTATTTGTGGTTGGAGGCGGTTTTTCCACCTCATTCAGTGATATAGTACCTGCTGTGGTAGTGGCGGTAATTGGCCAGCAAGTTACGGAAAAACCCCTTACCAAACCGGCAAAATCGGCTGGTGATAAAATCATCATAATCGGGGGGACCGGTACCGATGGCAACGATACCCTGTATAGAGCCGGTTTGGTGCCGGTAATGCAGCCGGCCCTGGCTTTATTTGCGGAGGAGAAAACCACTATGGAGGCTACCCTGGCCGCTTTCACCACCGGGAAAATCAAGGCTTGCTCGGACCTGGGCGCCGCCGGAATTGGCGCGGCTGTATGTGAGTCAGCCCGCTTTGGAGGATTGGGAGCCCGGGTAGAACTGGATAAAGTTCCGGTTAGAGAGGCTAATATTACCCCGGAAGAGATATTTATTTGTGAGACTCAAGCACGTATGCTGCTTCAAGTCCAGCCGGAAGATGTGGATGAAGTATTGAAGGCCATTCGCAGTAAAAATGGCATTGCCGCCGTAATCGGTGAGATTACCGATCAGGATTATAATGTTTTCAGCTACCAGGGTCAGACGGTGGCTACCATAGTGAATAAGCCATCGCCGGAACTGCTGCAGGAATTAATGGTTTAAAGCATCACTTTAAGCAAAATAGAGAAGGGGAGAAGATGGTGACTGGCCCTTGCCGGATAGAAAGGGCGGGCATAAAAGATTTGCCTTTAATGCTCGAATTATGGAGAGCAATACCCGGGCTGGGAGTGGGTAGTGGTGATGAAGAGGAATCCTTGCGCTTATTTATGGAAAGGAACCCCTCCACCTGTCTGGTACTGAAGGATGGGGAGCGTTTGCTGGGGACCGTGCTCGGGGGCTTTGACGGGCGCCGGGGATATATTTACCACCTGGCGGTGCACCCGGATTACCAGGGCCAGGGTTATGGCCGGGAGCTGCTTAAAGAGGTGCTCCATGAATTGCATAAGCTGGGAGCCCCCAAAATACACCTTTTCGCTTTCAATGAAAACCAGCTGGCGGCGCGTTTTTATCGGAGCCAGGGCTGGGAATGGCGCCGGGATATTCAAGTATTTTCCTGGGATATGGGTAAATGGAAGACGGAAGACGTATGACAGGGGGACGGGGTTGTTGACAAAGTTTTCTTCAATGCGAACGCTATTAAGGTTGCCGCACCGGCACTTGGCCAAACCTCATTAAATTAATAGAAAATTATCCTTTCTAAGTGCCGGGTCAGAGACCTCCAGTGTCAGAAAGTTTATTTTCTTACTAACCCCGTTGCTGGCACTCAGTGTATCTGATAATCTGTGAACCAATATAAAGATGCTGAGTACCGAGATGAAAAGTGAGCAGATCCGGGTTAAGCTTTACTACTTCTGATTATAGAGGAAGGGTAATCGGCGCCCGGGCTACTATAGAAAAACCAGAGAGGTGGGTTTTAATGAAAGCGACTCGAGTAATCATTATGGGTGCAGCCGGGAGAGATTTTCACAACTTCAATAGCTATTTCCGGGATAACCCGGCCTATGAGGTGGTAGCCTTTACAGCTACACAGATACCGGATATAGAAGGACGGCAGTATCCGCCTGGACTGGCCGGCAAGCAGTATCCGCAAGGCATACCCATTTACGCGGAAGCAGAGCTGCCCGAATTAATAAAGAAATATGATGTGGACCAGGTAATCTTCGCTTACAGTGATGTATCCCACGAATATGTAATGCACCAGGCATCTCTGGTTATGGCTGCGGGAGCGGATTTTCGCTTGATGGGGCCTAAAACGACCATGCTCAAGTCCAAACGCAAGGTAGTAGCGGTCACTGCGGTGAGGACTGGCAGCGGGAAAAGCCAGACTACCAGGTATGTGGCCGAACTGATTACTGCTACCGGCAAAAAGGTGGCTATTATCAGGCATCCTATGCCCTATGGCAATCTGGAGGAGCAGCTGTGCATGCGTTTTGCCAGTTATGAGGATCTGGACAAATTTAAATGCACCATAGAAGAAAGAGAAGAGTTTGAACCCCATATCGATAATGGCATGGTGGTCTATGCCGGGGTTGATTACGAGGTTATTCTGCGCCAGGCGGAGGAAGAGGCGGATGTGATTCTCTGGGATGGGGGCAACAATGATATTCCTTTTTATGCTTCCGACTTGCACATAGTAGTGGTTGATCCCCACCGTCCCGGGCATGAGACCAGTTACCATCCGGGTGAAACCAACCTGCGTATGGCCGATATCGCTATTATCAACAAGATTGATTCCGCCGACCCCGCCAGGGTAGAAGCGGTTAAGGAAGCCATAATCAAGAACAACCCGCTGGCCAAAATCATCATGGCCAACTCCCCGATTACGGTGGAAAACCCCGATTCCGTTAAGGGCAAGAAGGTTCTGGTGGTGGAAGATGGCCCCACCCTGACACATGGGGAGATGGCTTATGGTGCAGGGGTAATTGCGGCGGAAAAATTGGGTGCGGGCGAATTGATAGACCCCCGTCCCTATGCAGTGGGCAGTATCAAAGGAACCTTTGCCAAGTACGGGCATTTGTCCCGATTGCTTCCGGCCATGGGTTATGGGAAGACACAGATTGAAGAATTAGAGCAGACTATTAACAACTCACCGGCGGAGGTAGTGGTTATCGGAACCCCTATCGACCTGCGCCGGGTTATGTCCATAGACAAGCCGGCCGTAAGAGTGCGTTATGATTTGGAGGAAATCGGCCATCCCCAGCTGGCGGAACTGCTGGCGAAGGTGCTGTAAATCCAGGGATACTGTAAATCCAGGACAAAGTGAAAAGAGTAATTTGTGGCCACCCGGCCAATCTCCAATAAGGAGACTAGCCGGGCGGTGATTTTTTCTGCCTGTTTAATCCGGCTGCTCCAGCCTGCGGGTGTTGTTATTGAAGTTGTGGGCTTGGGGGGTTAAGTGAAAAACCGGAAAATTAAGCCTGCTGTACTTCGGACTTCAAATCCTTGCCCCAGAGGGCGAAAACAAGCATTCCGGCCAGACCGCAGAAGAAGGCGGTAATGAAGTTAGTGCCCGGGGAAATATGCCAGAGCCAGGCACTGCTCAGAGCAGCCAGGGAGACGATAACATCCCGGATCAGGTAATAAGTACCGAAGGTAGCTGCCTTCAGGTCTTCGGGAGCGAGATCCATAATGAGAGCCTTGCGGGTGGGTTCGCCGAATTCCTTGAGACCGCGGATGACAAAAGCAAAAGCCAGAGCAGCAAAGCTATGCGAGAAATAGAGAACCAGGGGGAAGAGGGTAAAAAAGACGAAGGTAATCAATACAAAGGGTTTCTTGCCGTATTTGTCCGCCAGATAGGCTACCGGGATATATACCAGGACGGCAGTAATCATTTCGATGGTAGTTAATATGCCGAAGTGGAAGGGAGATATTTTATTTACTTCCACTACCCAGAGGACGACAAAGGCATAAGGTATCTGCTCGGCAAAGCGGATTAGTATATCGGATAGAAGCAAGCTGCGCAGCCCCGGAGAGAAAGAGGAGAATATATCCCGGGCATGCAGGTGGGCTTCCTGTTTTTCTTCGTTGTCTTCAATGAAATAGTACTGGACGATTAGAGAGAGCAGGCCCAGAACAAAAGCGAGGCAGAAGGCGATGCGAATGCCTTCTACTTTGCCAAAAGCTCCGATGAGCAGGCCGCCGATGATTGGACCCAGAGCCATGGGAATGCGCCTTACCAGCGAATGTAGGGTAACGCCCATGGTTCTTTTATCTTTACTCATAACCCGGGAGACCAGGCTCATTATAGCCGGCAGGGAAATGGCGGTCCAGGAAATGAAAAAGATGCAACCGACCAGCACTGCCTGCCAGCGGGGAATGAGTATAACGATGGCATAGCCGAAAAGGGCTATAACGGTGAAAAGCATCAGGGATTTCTTGTAGCCCAGTTTTTCCGCCAGGTATCCTCCGGGAAAAGAATAGATGGCACTTAAAAAGTTATCCATGGCGTTCAGGAAACCAACAGCATAGATGCTGCCGCCCAGAGCAATCAGATAGAGAGGCAAAAAGCGCTCGGCCATTTTCTCGCCCATACCGATTAAGATTACCATGACGAGCATGGAAATCATACTGGAATTAATACCGAAAAAATTCTGCAGACTTTTCTTTATATCATCCACTGCTATCACTCCATCTGGGAAAACTGTAGGGGAATAAACTACAACTCTTATTATATTGCGAAATGAATGATAGGGGATAAAAATATAACCTTATTTCCTCACCCCTTACCCCTCACTCCTCACTTTTCTTATTAACCGGCAGGGAAAAAAACTTCTCCTGGCGAATTAAGGAAGAAAGGGTTATCGTGTCCTTTTTTACCGCTTATAACGAGGTGAAATATGTTTCCCGCTTCTTTAAGTGGCCGGTTTCCTATTAACAAAACAGGCGGCGGTTAATAATCTCCCGCCTCGTTGCAGCGCTGTGTTGAAACTCATTGATTGAACAATGAAGGAGGTTGAAAGCAGTTGAAGGTGATTTTTGAACCCCGGTTTTTGTTTTGCTACTGTAGTGACCCGGCAGCCTCGGAGCACCGCCTGGACAAAGCCCTGGAGTTATTGCGGGAAGATTATCCCCTGGAGCAGGCCGCTCCGGCTATTGATAGTGATGTTTTGCTGGTACACAACCAGCACCACTTGAACCGGGTCAGGTTCAACCGGCAGGTCTATGAAATGGCCCTGCTTTCTGCCGGAGCCGCTATTAAGGCTGCAGAAATGGCGGCAGCGGGCGAGCCGGCCTTTGCTTTGTGCCGTCCTCCCGGACACCATGCCAGCCCTGATGGCTTTTGGGGCTTTTGTTATTTTAATAATATGGCCATCGCGCTGGAAAAACAATTGCAGAAGGGAACAATTAATTCGGCCCTGGTAGTAGATTTCGATCTCCATTTTGGAGATGGCACCAATAATCATGTTAATAATCGCCCCGCCTTTTCCTATTACCATCTTGATGGGGACAATGCCCAAAATTACTTGCAAGGATTGAAAAAGCTGCTGGCCCACCTGCGGGGAGTTGATCTATTGGGTATATCAGCAGGTTTTGATCAGCATAGACAGGATTGGGGGAGGCTGCTGGCTACGGAGGACTACCGTGAAATCGGGCGTTTGCTGGGGGAATTTGCCCGGGAAAAATGCGCCGGTCGGGTCTTTGCTGTTCTGGAAGGAGGATATAACCCGATTTCTTTGGGGGAAGCGGCCCTGGCCTTTTGGCAGGGTATCGAGGGGAAGTAAGCCGGTTTCGCTACATTCCGGCTTCTTCCCGGATACTTTCTTAGGTGAGGAGTGAGGGTAAGTTCATCGCTGGCAGTGGTATGACCATTCCGCCCTCCGACTTCCGTCTTCTGTCTTCCGTCAACTGACGACCTCTACACCCAGCCCCGCATCCTGGCCGCCTGAGCCACCCGGTTGATGGAGATTACATAAGCGGCATCACGCATATACAGGCTGCTCTGCCGGGATAATTCACTGACGGCTATAAAAGCAGCGGTCATTTTGCTGTCCAATTTCTCTAGAACCTCATCCTTTTCCCAGAAGTAATTGCTATTGGACTGAACCTGTTCAAAGTAGCTGCAGGTTACCCCCCCGGCATTGGCCAGGAAATCAGGAATGACGAAAATACCCCGTTTTTTGATAACTTCATCAGCATCCGGTGAAGTAGGACCGTTAGCCCCTTCCACCATAATTTTTACCTGCGGGCTGATTTTCTCCACATTGGCGATGGTAATCTGATTTTCCAGGGCGGCGGGTATAATGATATCTGCCTCCTGTTCCAGCCAGGCTCCGCCTTCCAAAACCTCGTAGTTCAGGTCCTGAGCCTTGCTCTTGTCAATACCGCCGTACATATCGGTAATTCCACAGAGTTCATCCACATTTATGCCGTCTTTCTTGCGGAAGGTATATGGTTTGCGCTCCACATGATCCCAGCAGGATACAGCGATAGCTTTGCCGCCCAGTTCGCTGTAGAGGCGGGCCGCATATTGTGCCACATTGCCGAATCCCTGTATGCTGGCAGTGGTAGCGGCAATATTGATGCCTTTTTCTTTAAGGGCCTCACGCAGGGTATATACTACTCCATATCCGGTAGCCTCGGTTCTGCCCAGGGAACCACCCATTCCCACCGGTTTGCCGGTAATAAAGCCGGGATACCTTCCCCCGTGAATGGCTTCATATTCATCCAGCATCCACAACATATGCTTAGCATTGCTCATAACATCAGGTGCGGGCACATCCAGGTTGGGGCCAACATTCCGGGCCACCTGTCTTACCCATCCCCGGCAAAGCCTCTCCTGTTCATTCTCGCTCAAGTTGCGCGGGTCGCAAATTATTCCGCCCTTGCCGCCGCCCAGGGGAATGTCTACTACCGCACATTTCCAGGTCATCCACATGGCCAGAGCGCGAACTGTGTCCGCAGTTTCATGGGGATGAAAACGGATTCCGCCTTTGGCCGGTCCCCGGGCATCGTTATGCTGTACCCGGAAGCCGCGAAAAACCTGGGTACTACCGTTATCCATTTTGACCGGTATCAAAAAGTGGTATTCTCTCAAGGGTTGGCGGAGCAGTTCTCGTGTTGCCCCCTCCAAACCGATAATTTCCGCTACCCGGTCAAATTGCGCCTGCGCATGCTCATAAGGATTATAAGTGTTATCCCCCATCATTCCGTCCTCCTCATTTTTTGTTTGCCAAATCATTTTTTATCATCTTTGGGCAAAATTATATCTCTCCCGGCTGGCAACAGCAAGTAGACCGGGCAAGTATACAGGTACACAAGGCTGGTTAGTATAAAAGGTCGTCAGTCGTCGGGCGTCAGTCGTCAAAAGGGTTTATGCAATGGAGTCGCGGAATCAAGTTTAAGCCCGCCTGGTATTGGCGGGGAGTTGCTTAACCCAGTCCAAAATTTCGTTCCAGTGCTTTACTCGTATAATACTATCTGAACTGAGATGACGGTTATAGGGATAATCGAACAAGATCACTGGCATGGCTCGGCTCAATTCCAGGGCCAGGTCATGGTGATCCTCAATCATAAGCTGCACTCCATGTTGCATACAGACCTCCAGCTTGCTGAAATGGTGCATATTGGGGGTGGCATTTAAAATCAAATCATCATAGGGAACACCATAGTGCCGCAGCCAATCTATCGTAACCTGCTCCACCTTTTGAAAATTCTGGTTGCGGGAGGTAATAAGTATGAGTTCGTGCTCTTGCTTCAATTGCTTAATTGTTTCCACTGCCTCTTCCTTGGGCCTCATCTCCTGGTAAATGGTTCCCAGGTAGGTGTTGAGAAACAAATCAGCGGTTTCCTCATCCCAGCCCAAAACATCCTCCAGGTAATAGTAGTTTAGATCCGGGATAGTGTTAAGCTCCCGTTCCTCTCCGAATATCCGGGCGTAATGCATAATCATTTCCGTGGTGTGGGTAATGGTATTGTCAATATCGATTCCGATCTTCATCCTTATTTATTACCTCTCCTTAATCTTGTTAAATCAATATTCTATACTATGCAAGCATCTTCCTCTTCCTAGGTGGCAGGGAAAATATGATTGCCTGGTTAAATCGATTTTCATTTATATTTCTTTAAAACTATCGTTGCCAGCTTGAGTAATATCTAAAAAAAAGTTGAAACAGAATCAAAGCTGTAGAATGGTATAAACGAGAATTGACAAAGCTTGAGTAAAGGCCCTATGCTCATAATAATAAAATATGCAAAAAATATGGGGGGAAGGGAAAATGATAAGATGGAAAGATGAGTATAGCGTGGGGGTTGAACATATTGATGAACAGCATCGCAAATTGTTTGAAATAGCCGGGCGGGCTTATGATTTGCTTAAAGATGAGCTGGTAGTGGATAAAAACGATCGAATCGTGGCCATTCTGGGGGAGTTAAAGGACTATTCTGTTTTTCACTTCAATTCGGAAGAGGAATATATGAAGAGCATAGGCTACAGAAAGTTTTTATCGCATAAAGTAATTCACGATGATTTTATCGAAAAAATTAACGGCATTGATTTGGACAAGGTTGACGAAAACCAGGACAAATACCTCCTGGACATTCTCGATTTTATTGTTCGCTGGATAGATGGGCATATTCTGGGTCAGGATAAGCAATACATGCAAAGTTGATTATTCTTTGATCACTCTCGCTCCGTAAGAGATAGAACGGGTAAGAAACGCTTAAACTACGCTGTTTGGCTACAGCTTATTGCTGCTAAGGAGGTGTCGCCAGACCGCTTATTTTGTTGTGATGGAAATGAAGCTGAACTGACGGCTTAAGGGGAAAGGAATGATGTTTGATGGAACCTGAAATAATATTAACTGAAAAAAAGCCGAGTTTTTCATTTATTCAACCTCAATTTCTTAAAATAGCGCTTATTGTATTTCTGCTTTTATTGTTACTTACGATACTGCGCCCGCTAGTTATTGTACCGGCAGGTCATGTGGGAGTGAAGCTCAATTTTGGCGCGGTTCAAGAGCCGCCGCTCAAAGAAGGAATTCACTTCATTGTTCCCATATACCAGAAGGTAGCAAATGTTGATTGCCGGGTAAGGAAGGCGGAACACCATGCGGCTGCAGCCAGCAAGGATCTGCAGACGGTAACTTCAATGGTTGCAGTAAACTATCATGTCAGTCCTGCCAGTGCCGCCAACCTCTACCAGCGGGTAGGGATGGATTATGAGAACACGGTAATTGCCCCGGCTATTCAAGAATCCATCAAAGCGGTTACTGCTGGCTATACAGCGGAAGAGCTTATTACCAAACGCGCCGAGGTGGCGCTTAAAACCAGCGAGGTGCTGGAGCGCAAACTATTGGACTACCATATTAAAGTAGATCGCTTTAATATCGTAAACTTCGAGTTCAGTAAAGAATTCAACAAAGCCATAGAAGAGAAGCAAACGGCGGAACAACGGGCTCTCAAGGCCCAGCGTGATCTGGAGAGGATTAAGATAGAAGCCGCTCAGAAGGTTACCCGCGCTCAGGCTGAGGCCGAGTCTCTAAGGATTCAACGCCAGGAAGTTACTCCTGAGCTTTTGCACCTGCGGGAAATTGAGAACCAGCGCCTGGCTATTGAAAAATGGAACGGGCAGTTGCCCCGGGTGAGTGGTGGAGCTATTCCTTTCATTGATGTGGATAAGGTGGAATAATCTATACCCGGATTAAAGGATATAGGGACAGAACTTTCAGGGGAATCAACTTTTGTAGTAGAGTTCGCTATATTCTAGAAAATGCTTTTGGGAGATGTAATTAGGTGACCGCATTTTACTTATCTATTGCTATATTCCTGGTAACTTATATATTTATTATTTTTGAGAAGGTTCATCGTACTATTATCGCTCTGGTAGGTGCAGGTTTGGCCATTGCCCTGGGCTTGCTCAGTCAGAAAGCAGCCATTGAATATATTGATTTCAATACCCTGGGTCTATTGATAGGCATGATGATAATTGTAGGTATTACCCGAAGAAGCGGAGTTTTTGGCTATCTGGCCATAAAAGCGGCCCGGGTGGCAGGAGGGAAGCCGCTGCGGATACTGGTGGCCCTGGCAGTGGTAACGGCAGTATTGTCGGCTTTTTTGGACAATGTAACCACCGTATTGTTGATAGTACCGGTTACTTTTGTCTTGACCGATCATCTGGAAGTTCCAGCCTTCCCGTTCCTGTTTGCCGAAATACTTGCCTCCAATATTGGGGGAACGGCTACCCTTATTGGAGATCCCCCTAATATTATGATTGGAAGTGCCACCCATCTAGGTTTCCTTGATTTTATTGTCAACCTTGCTCCTATTGTAATTGTTATTATGATAATAACTTTGCTCTGTCTGGTATTAATGTTTAGAAAAGACTTGCGGGCTGATTCTCAGAAAATAGAGAGCATAATGGCTATGAATGCCCGGGAAGAAATCCGTGATTGGGCGATCTTAAAAAAATCTTTGCTGGTTTTGGGCTTGACCATAAGCGCCTTTTTTCTGCACGGATTCTTACACCTGGAAACCGCAACTATAGCTTTACTGGGGGCTGCTATTCTAATGCTGATTTGTGCGGCGGAACCTGAAGATATTCTACTCGCTGTAGAATGGCCCACTATATTCTTTTTTGCCGGTCTTTTCATAATTGTTGGGGCTATGGAGGCCAATGGCGTTATGGAGTTGCTCGCTCGACAGGCGATGGAACTGACTGGGGGCAGTTTGACCGCCACCGCTGTGGTGGTGCTCTGGATATCAGCAGTATTTTCCGCTTTTGTGGATAATATTCCCTTCGTGGCTACTATGATACCGCTGCTGAAAACCATTGGGCAAATGTCAGGATTAACGATGGATCCGATTTGGTGGGCGCTATCTCTGGGAGCTTGCCTGGGCGGGAATGGAACTCTGATTGGGGCTTCGGCTAATATTATTGTTGCTGGAATATCCGAGCGGCATGGTCAACATATAGGCTTTATAGATTATTTGAAGTATGGATTTCCTTTGATGCTGCTGTCCATAGCCATAGCCAACCTGTATCTTTGTCTGTTTTTACTGCCCTAGCTCTTTTATCACCATTATAGAAGGTGAAGTATGGATGAAGGCAATAAAGTAAGCTTACCAGGGGTGAGTTTTTCTGGTCAGGATTTACCCTTGGTCATAGCCTTTTTGAGTTTTTCCTCCAGCTTTTTCAGATTATCCAGGCTTATTTCACCTTTTATTAGTACCAGTTCCATCTCTTGATTCTTTATGGCATCTTCCAGGTCGCGCAGGGCAAACTCACAACAGCTTATTAGGCGGGGATCAGCATCTTTGGCCTGTACCTTGAGGCTTTCCCAATTTTCTTGCATCTTGGGTATATGCAAGGCGGCTTTTTCCCAGTCCTGCCGCATGCTTTCCTGCATAGCGGCCATTACTTCATATTTTACCCGAAAAAAATCCGGGGGCAGGGTTATAGCGAAAACCTGGGCTATGTCAGCAAAAGGCTGGTAAAGGCTTATGGCTGCCATCAGGCTTTCTTCAGTATTTTGTTTGCTCGCTGCCATGGTAAGACTGCTCAAGGTCTTTTCCCAATGCTCCCGTGAGCTTACCGGGAGGCCAGCTCGAACTGCCTCTGGCTCCAGTTGGTTCCAGTTCTGGTGAATACTTTTAACCCCCTGATTTATGGATGGCCAGGCATTTTTCGAACTAGAAGCAGATTCTTGCTGCTTGCTTCCACCTTGCTTAGAGGAAGAAGCAGATTCTTCTTTTTGGCTTCCCGCTTGACTGGAACCCTCTTTTTGCTTTTGGCCGCTTGATGCTGAGGAACTTTTTCCTGCCGTTTGCTGGAACGATGGCATTTTCTGGGCCTTTATCATTTTATCCAGTTCCTGTATTATTTTATCCAAATCCTTCAGGAGCTTCTCTGTCTCCGGAGGAGCCTCAGGTTTTTGCCCACTTGATTCTTTTGGCTTCTGTGGTTTTGATTCTTTTTGGGAACAGGCCGGGAGGAAAAGGAGGCCTAAAATTAGAAATGCCGACAGGAAAAGGATTATAACTTTGCTTTTTTTCATATATTTTCACCTCAATAGTATTTGATTCCCTTACTCGCTTGTATATTTATGCAACCCTTTTGCATCAAAAAGGGTTTTTACAGCAAAATCTTATTTTTTTAATAAATTCCCATTGATAATACAATGCTACATATAAGCAGGTACAGGAGCCTGCCAAGGCTACAACATTTTTATTTAAAAGAGCAGATAAGAACATCCTTATGTATTAGTTTTTTACTAATCCCCTGTTGATATACATCCCTGTGTTTTTGGCTGCTTGCATTTACTCCCTGATTATGATTAATTAGTGGAAAGAAAGATCCGAAAGGGAAACTACAAGGAGGTAATAGTATGGATTTTTACGAGGTTATTCATTCGCGGCGGGCTATAAGGAAATATAAAGCCGATATGGTACCCAGGGAAACCATCCTTAAGATTCTGGATGCGGCTAACTGGGCTCCTTCGGGAATGAATATGCAGCAGTGGGAATTCATCGTAGTCTCCGGAGAAAAGAAAAAGGAGATGGGAGAGAGTTACGGGCGCTTTGCTGAAGTCTATACTGCTGATTGGGAGGATGCGGCTAGAAAAGCGGCGTTTTTACAATTTGCCCGTTCTTTTGGCGGGGCGCCAATAATAGTTGTAGCCTTGACCAGCGGCAGTAAAGATGAGACAACGCGCAAAATGCACCTGGAGAGTGTTAGTGCGGCTTTTGAGAATCTTTTATTGGCCGCCTGTGCTGAGGGTTTGGGTTCTTGCTGGATGACCGGTCCCCTGCGTGATGAGGCATCTATAAGGCGCATTCTTGAAATCCCGGAAGACCGGGAAATAGTAGCACTTACCCCCATAGGTTATCCTGATATGAAAGCTGAGCCTCCAGCCAGGCTGGATCCGGAATTAAAAAACAAGGTTAGATGGGTGGATTGAAGATAATCTAATCCTCAGTTAGGCTACACTTAATGATGAATTTAAATGGCAAAATTTTAGTTTAAGGAATTAATAAAAGGAGGAATTATACTAATGGAATCAACCCTGGATAAATTAATAAGTGATATTAACCAAGCCGAATCTACTAAGGTTACTCATTATCTATGTCTTGGCGTAGGTATCAGCAGCAGAGAAGGGAACTATGAAAAAATGAGGGTAGAGAGAAATGAGGAGGGTAAGATCGCTCTGGGAGTGGATTATGATCTGCATTACATAGGTGATGACTATGAAATTGAAAAGACCGGAAGCTTCGAAGATGGCGGCATAGACTATGAAATCAGGGAAGAGGGGATACTTCTGCTTATGCTCCACCTGCAGAAATAAGCCATATTTCATGTATATCTGTATATCACGGGGACGGTTCTGCTGAGAACCGTCCCCGTAATATATTCTACAACTTGAAGCGGGTAATAAGCAGGTTCAGCTTTTCGGCGTTTTCTGCCATTCTAACTGATGCGGCACTTATTTCTGTGGCTGCTATAGCAGCTGTTTGGCTGGCCTCTGCTATTTTTTGGGCTCCGGCAGATGAGTCTCTTATGGTGCCAGCGGTAGAGTCCAGGCTGTGGTTTATGTCTTCCACTGAGGCCAGGACTTCTTCGGTATGTTTTTTTATTTTTTCGATTAGGTTTAAAAACATGTCGCTATCATTCTTGTAATGCTTGCATATCGTAACCATATCTCCATAATCGGCAATAATCTGGGTATTAATAAAATTCAGCAATTCTTCAGCATAGTTGGTTAAATTAGCGATAGACCTTTGCACCTGTTCGGTCATGCCTTGAATCCCCTCTACCGCTGAGGCTGAGTTTTCTGCCAGTTTTCTTACTTCTTCCGCTACCACGGCAAAGCCCTTGCCCTGTTCCCCGGCTCGGGCGGCTTCTATAGCGGCATTAAGGGCCAGAAGATTAGTCTGGCTGGCAATACCGGATATATTTTCTGCCAACTCGGATATTTGTTCTACCACCCGGGCTTCTTCAATGGCTGCAGTAAGTTTTTCTTTTATAGTTCCATAAACATTTTCTGCGGTCTTTTTATGATCCTGGGCTCCGTTTTGCATTCGCGCCGCTCTCTTTTCAATGCTTTGGGCTTGAAGAACACCCTGCTCTGCATCCTTACTGGCCAACAATAAAGCAGATGATATCCCTTCGCCCGAGGCATTTACTTCGTCAGTTGCAGAAGATATATTGGTTATACCTGCCGCGATCTCTTCTGTGGAAGCGGATAGTTCCTCTACAATTGAGGCTATGTTTTCACCCGAAGCGGCCAGCTCTTGACTGGAGGCTGCTACTTCCTGGGAGTTAAGGGCTACTTCGTGCAGCATATTTCTCAAGCCTTGAACCATATTATCCAGGCTACTGGCCAGATGACCTATCTCGTCTTGGCGGGCAAGAGCTCCAGCAGCTATTTCTACTCTCAAGTCTCCGTCAGCAATCAGAGATGCATTTCCGGTAACATTTTTAATTGGTTGGGCCAGGGTTCTACCCAGATAAGTAGCCAGGGCGATGCCTATGAGAAGAAAAACAAGAGCAGCGACCAGCACCCCTACTGTCATGCTTTTCAGGCCAGCCAGCACTTCATCCTGGGGGGCGGTTACAGCAATCGACCAACCGGTATTTCCCACCGGGGCATAGCCCATGAATTTGTTGGTACCGTCAGTCCACAGGTATTCACCGTAACCACACTCAGCTTTCAACATATTCTTTACAATTGCAGCCAGGGGAGCGAGTTTTGGATCCTTGTCCGCTTCTGCGATCGGATCATATTGTTCTATTACCATTTCCTCTTTAGGATGGGCTATAACCTGGCCTTGACGGTTCAGCATATAGGCATAACCGCTATCACTAAAATTTACCCCGGCTATTATTTGGCTCAAGATCAAACCATCCAGTGCCGCCGCCAGGACTCCGATAACTTCCCCCTCGGTACCACGAATAGGGCTTACCATCATTACGATGGTGTTACCATCAATTCTACTGACTATAGGATCGGAAACACTGGATTGGCCCTTCAGGGCCTGGTCAAAGTAATCCCGATCCTTTAAGTTGGTGGTCGAACCCGCAGTTGTGAGCACCTGCCCATCCAGCCCGGCAACCCCCATCATCAAATAACCCAGTCTTTTGTTGGCTTGCTCCAGAATGGGGCGCTGCTCTTCCCATTTCATACTAGTAATTTCTGGCTGTTCCGCAATAGTTTCCATTACCGATAAATGGTTATCTAGCTCGCTGCCTACCAGTTTAGTAGCATCCTGGGCTTTGGCTACCACACTTTGTTCAATGTTAGCCATTAAGGCTTTGGAAGCATAAAAATAAGATATGAAACCTAAACCAGCACAAAAAAACAGCACCACCATACTAATATACAGCGTTAATCTGGAACCAATGCTTTTCATAATGATCCCTCCTCCAGATATTTCACGAAAAGCTCGAACTACCTGACAAAACAAGCCTAACAAGTCGATAAAAAATAGGTTGATAAACTAGATACAGTTGAAGTGAATGATGAAAGGCCCGATTAATTCTATTTACAAAGTATTATATATAAGTTATTTCTATACCTCGATGGACTTTCCTGCCTATATTTGCAACATTTTGAGGAATTTTTGATTTCTGTCTATGAAGCAGGGATAGAACATATATTAGAATCGTGTAATAAGTTTTTAAAAATCACTTTAAATGGTACTCTTTCCATGTTAATATGTATATACTAACTTAAGTCATGGTTTTATATAGTAAGATAGTCACGCTTCAAGCTTCTTATCTGCATATTTCAACATCGCCACTAAATTTCGTTGGGAATAATAGTGAACTTCATCGTGTACATAGCTATAATTAAGCTATGGAGCAGTTGGATCAGGGGGAGGAAGGTAAAATGAAGTTTTCAAAAACCTTATTCGGCTTTAAGCCTGGCGAAGTAATAAGCCAGATAGATAACATGGAGAACGAACACCAAGAAAAAATTAATGCGCTTAATTCGGAAATAGAAAAAATTCAGGCAGAATTGCAAAAGGCTGAAGAAAAGCGAGAAGATCTGCAAAAGCAGCTCAATTCCTATATAGAAAAAGAAAATTTGATTGCCGAGGTTATGGTCACCGCCCAGATTAATGCCCAGAGAATTGAGGAACAAGCCCGGGAACGAGCCCGCCATATGCTGGAAAATACTGAGGAGGAACTGAAGCAAAAATTACATGAGCTTGATTTCTTGCGCATCAAAGTGACTCGCTTTAAAGAAGACTTTCGTGAAGTTTTGGATAATTACCGGGTATCTCTGGAGAAAGTTAGGGAGGAACCTGAGGATCAAAGCTTTACCCCTACCTTAATCACCAAGGAAAACAGGAGGCATGATGTGTCTTCCTGAAACGAGACGGCAGACACCTTGGATATTGAATAATGGATAAGATGGATCGTGAGCGGACCCTCGCTGAGAGTCTAAAGCTGCAGATAGATAAGCTGCTGCAAAAAAAACAGGAAGTCGATCTTGGCATTGAGAATTTAGAACAGGAAATCGCTCGTAAAGCTATGAGGCAAGAATCTCTGGATCGCTCCCTGGAGGAGAGCCAAAGAATTGCTGCGGGAATGGAAGAAAAGGCCCATTTATCAGCAGCAAAAATCCTGGCCGAAGCAGAAGCTATAGCAGCGGTAAAAAGAGAGAAAATGTCAGCAATAGAACAGGAGATTGCTCTTCTGCAGGCTGAACTGAAAGAGAAAGCCACCGGGGAGCCTATCCCACAGAAAGAAGACGATAATAACCATCCCTCCACCGCCCAAAACTCTCCCAATGGTATTTTTGCTCGTCAACACCTTAATACTAATAGCTATCCCGAGTTTAGCCAAGTTGCAGCAAGTAGAGCAACTGGGGATGACAATATTTATAGTATGAAGTTGGTGGGATTCGTAAATGCCCGCCATTTCGTTATTTTCGGTGGCACAACCGGCCCGGTACATGCGCATTCCTGGCAGGTAGAGACCGAGGTGGATGTCCCCCGGGAAATTGGGGACACTATAGAATTCAGCCGGGTCTCCCAGGCGGTTTCTGCGGCCCTGGGACCCTATGAAAACACCATATTAAACCAGGTTCATCCCTTTGATTTAATACAACCTACTACCGAAAATATTGCCATGTATTTTTTCAACCGGGTGGATGAATATTTGGCCAAATTGGGCTTAAAATTATACCAGTTGAGTCTTTGGGAAACCCCCACCCGGGGTATTCAGGTTAATAATCATAATCTGTCTCTGGATGAGCAAATTGCTTCCGAGCTTAAAGCCCGGGAGGAAAACATTGCTTACCGGGAGGCGGCAGCCATAGCTGATCCTGACTTTGCCGATTTAGATCAGCGAGATAAAGAGGCTGCCGACAATAAGAAATCATTATCCAAGCCCCCTCCCATTTTCGCAGGTTCCCTGAGAGCTTCTTATTCCGTCCGGCAGTATCTGCTGGCTGCGGTGCTGATTTTATTCCTTTCTCTCCTGGCCTACCAGCATATACTCTGGCCATCGGTGGAACAGCGTTTTCCCTGGGGTTCCGATAGCTGGGGACATCTTTTTAAAGCCGAAATGCTCTACGAACAGATGCAACAGGGGAACTACTACCCTCAATTTACCGAATACTGGTACAATGGGGTACAGCCTTTCCGCTACTGGGCGCCTTTACCCTATTATGCCCTGGCTGCGTTAAGGGGCTTATGCGGGGATATCTTTACCGCCGGCAACCTATACATATATCTATGCGCGCTACTGGGGGCTCTCTCCTGGCTCTTGCTGTCACGGAGGATGGGGTTGTGGCCAGCAGTTATGGCTGCTGTGGTCTGGCTGCTCTGGCAGGACAATGTACGGGTAGCATTCTCCGAGGGCAATTTGCCGCGGGTACTGGCTACCGCTTTGCTCCCCCTGCTTTTTGCCCTTTTTTTACATATTATAACGCAGCGGAAATCCTATGGGGCCATAATAGCTGTTATTTTAACTGTACAATTAGTGTTGCTTAGCCATGCCATGATTGCGGCGGTTTATTGCCTATCTTTAGCCTTATTTGCTTTTTTTCTCTGGGTTTTTCAAGGCTGCAGCGTCAAAGACCTGGCCCGAGGGTTCCTGGTTCTTGCTGCCGGAGTGTTAAGCTCATCCTGGTGGCTCTTGCCCAGCCTGAGTGGGGGTATCACCGGCATTGATGCCCAGGCGGTCAAACAGGTGGTGCAGTTTGTCCCGGCCCATATTTCTTTATCTCCCCTGTACCGTTTCAAGAATGTGGAGACATTCTACTGGGGTATAAGCCTGGTGTTGCTTCTCCTGGCCAGCCTTGTCACCTGGAAATCAAAGCCCGCCTGGGCTCGGAGCCTTACTGTCTGTGGCATTATCCTGTTTCTCATTACTCTGCCTTTATTCCGAGCTATATACATAACCCTTCCGCTGAGCCATTTGCTCTGGCCTTTGCGTTTCAGCAGCTTTGCTGCCCTGGCTATTCTGGCCTCCGGCTTCACTTTGGAACTGGAAGAAAAACGACAAGGATGGCTGCAGTCATCCACTATCACAGCTTGCTTGCTGGTGGTTCTTTTGGCATTCCTGCTGGTAGATTGCCTGTTCTCTTTCCGCCTGCTGGCCCATACCGGAACCAAACCTTTTACAGTTATACAGAGTGGGGAATTTATTAAACGTGATCCAGGATGGAGAGTGGCCACCATTGATTTGAGTCGGCTGGGTTCGGCCCCTTCCTTCACCTTTTCTGAAATGGCGGGGTTAGAGCAGGTCTTTGGCTGGGCTTGGCAGGGTGCGGTTACTTCGCGCAATATAATGCTGCTTAATACCGGCTTGGAGCAGCAGTACTACCCGTTCTTATTTCGCTCCTGTGTAGATATGGGGGCCACTGATCTGGTGGTAAAGGAAGATGTTATTACCGACCTGGAGGCCTTTCGCGAGGCTGCAAAGAGGGCCGGCTACCAACAACGCAACAAGTTCGCCGATATAAGCGTCTGGAGGAGCATTGACCAGCCCTACCTGGTGCAAAAAAACCCCCGCTGCCTGGTAATCGGCAAATATGGAGGAACCATTGCCCTCCAATTTCCCGAGGTGGAAATGGCCTTGTCTTCCCGCATAGATGATTGCTCCCTGGAGGAGCTGGAACAATATTCCATGCTGATTCTCAGCGGCGCTAACTGGCATTCTAAAAAACAGGCGGAAAAGCTGATTAGCGATTATGCAGTCTCCGGCGGTCAGGTTTTTATAGAAATGGCAGGGATGCCCCCCAATGTACTGGCCAAACAGCCGGAATTTCTAGGGGTTTATGGTGAAGCAGTGAGTATCCGGCAGGAAATTGAAGTCCGGGGAGAGGATACCCGGGTGATTTTGCCCCCGCTATGGCAGCAGGAAGGAGAGTGGAAAGCTTATGTTCCTATGGGTCTGGATAAGGTGGAATTGGAGTTTTCCTACTATGGCAACCAGGCTCCGATACTGGGCTATAAATTACTTAAAGGAAAGAAGATATGGTTTCTGGGAGCCAACTTGAGCTATCATGCCTACCAGAGCGGGCAGTCAGAAAGTGCCCGGCTGCTTAAAAAGATTTTTGATTTAAAGACAGAATATGCGGGAGATACCATCATACCCCTGCAGGACTATGAGGCCAGTGAGAAGGGCTATCGCATGTCATACCGGCTGGAGCAGGATGCCGAGGTGATTGTCCCTATTTCGCTATTGGATGGTTTAGTAGTAAAGCTGGATGGGAGAAGAATTGAGGCGGGCAATTATGAAAATCTGCTCAAACTGCATCTGCCAGCCGGGACCCACCGTCTGGAAATAAGCATTGAAAAAACGGCGATATTTAGCTGGGGGAAATACCTGAGCCTGTTTACCATTCTTTTAGTTATAGCTGCTTTGGTAAGGAAAGTAAGGAGTGAGGGGTGAGGGGTAAGGGGTTCAATTTCCTTTCTGCTGCATCTTACTATTCAAGCCCCTACTAACTCACTTTTCATCGGTGGTTGCGGCCCCCGGCCATGGGGGGTAGTTTGGCATAAAGAGTGGGTGATAAAGAGTGAATTCCTGGCTAAAAGTCCTTTTAGGCATTATTTTAATGTTGCTGCTGATATGGCTCTTTCCCCCGGGCAGCTGGCTGGTGCCGGATTTACAGTTGGATGGGCAATTTGCCGATTGGCGCGGGCGAACTTCTCTCTCCGATCCTGCTGGCGATGGACGCAGCGGTAATGATTTGAAGAAGATATCCTGGGCCACCAATGAGAACGATGGGCGCTTGTACTTTATGATCGAGCGCTATCTACCGGAACCCCGCAGCCATAGAATGGAGTCTTGCCTTTTTTTTGATCTCAACAGTAACGGAAAATATGATGATAAGGTAGATAAATATGCCGAGATTTTCTACCGCCCCCAGGGTTTGCAAAGAGGAGATGTGAGCGTATACCTGTATTCCATGGAGGGTGATCTCAAAGGAAAATATACGGGTCGTTGGGGGGAAGGAACTGGCTCTACTACTTCCCGCCTGGAGTTCGCTATTCCTATGGAGGATCTGGAGGCCTACCCCGCTCAGTTCCTGCGTTTTTACCTGGCGGATATCAGCGGTAGGAGTGACCGTCTTCCCGATCAGGGTGATATACAATGGGCTCCTTTCCCCGTAGTATCAAAAAGTCGCCCCACTATTGCTGTATTTTTCTTGCTATGGCTGGCCCTTACCCTCTTTCTTTATCATCACCGGCTCTGGGTGTTTTATTATATTTGGGCAGCGGTGGGATTATGTTGTTTGCTGGTCTTGCTTTTTCATGCTTCTCTGGTGGAGTATCGCCTGGAACAGTATACCAGTCTCATTCTGCATCATACCCTGGATTATCTGGGTATTGTAACCCGTATATTTGATCGTTCTCCCGGAACTTTGCTGGTTCTTATTAAAATAGATTCCAGTTGGACCACCATAGCCATAGATATTGAGAATTCCGGGCTGCTGGAAATCTGCATTATTTTCTCATTGATTATTTTTTATCCAGTTCAGCCCTGGCGTAAAAGAATTCCGGCGGCTCTGGGGGGAGCTTTGGGAATCTACCTGATAAATCTCATTCGGCTATTGCTGGTAATTGTCATAATACATAGCGGAGGTCGGAATATGAGCTTTATTGCTCATACTCTATTTGGCCGCCTGTTTTTCTTCCTGCTGGCGGTGGCTCTTTACTGGCAATTGATTACCCGGCCGTCTTTGGAAAAGATACGGAGGAATGTAAAAAATGATTGAAATATGGCTGGAGAGAATACTGGCATTTGGATTATTCTGGGGTATATGGTTGATGGTACCCTTGCTGGTGGATGTATCTACGGCCATGGTCTATTTCATCAGTTTTCTCAGCAACAGGAAGCAGAAAGTGGAGAAAAAGGAAGAACTCTTTTTCTTCCCTTATGTAACCGTGATAATTCCAGTCCATAATTCGGCAGATACCCTGGGCCATTGTTTGGACTCCATAGCCAGGCAAACTTATCCCCGGGAATCCATCCAAGTCATCTGTGTAAATAACGGCAGTGAAGACGAGAGTTTTGATATTTTCCAGCGTTTTCAATACCGGCACCCGGAAATGTCAGTTATGTGGAGTTCGCTGGAACGGGCGGGAAAATCCATTGCGCTTAACGCCGGTGTGTATTCCGGTCATGGCAGCTACATGATGAATGTGGATTCGGATACCTGGCTGGACCCTGATGCCATACTTAATGTGGTCAGGGTCTTTGAAAAGGATCCCAGCCTGGCGGCAGCTACCGGTTCAATCCGGGTGGATAAAAAGCTGGGTGAGGGTAGCAGTTTTATAGACATGATAAATTACTGTGAAGTTATTGAGTATATTGTAGCCTTTGACATTGGTCGCCGTTACCAGGATCTGAAAAACTCTATTTTTACTCTTTCCGGTGCTTTTTCCGTATTCCGCCGGGACATAATTCTCCAGACTTTTCTATATCAGACCCGCACGGTTTCTGAAGATACCGATCTTACCTTCAATATACGCCAGGCCATTGAGGCCGGCGAGGGGCGGATTGGATTTATTTCCGATGCCATAGCCTATGTGGAACCGATTGAAAATTTGAGTCGCCTCTATTCCCAGCGTCTACGCTGGCAGCGAGGGGAGATGGAAGTTACCGGGCTATATTATGAGAAAATTCCCGGAATTTTTGGGGCCTTATTCGATTTTGTGGGTAGGATACTGATTTCGGATCATACCCTGACCTTTTCGCGCCTGGCCTGGACTTTTTTGCTTCCCTTCTTGTTCTTCTTGGGTTATCCCCTGCCTACAATTGTGGTGGCGATGATAGGGATGTATATCTGCTACATTATCCTGGAGAGTTGTACTTTCTATATTGCTTATAAAGGTTCGGCCCCGGAATTCCAGAAAGAATTGCAGAAAATATGGTGGATTATTCTATTTATGCCAATATACCGTTACCTGGTTTACTGGTTTCGCCTGGCCGGGATCATTGCTGCCTTGACCGAAGAAAAGAGCTGGAAGACCCAGAACCCGGTACTGCAACTACAGTCAATACTCCAGGCCTATGCCGGAGAGCTTAAAGAAGAAATTTCCAAAAGAAGGCAGGTGAATTCGTGAATAGCAACCTTCTATATTTATTTGTATCGATTGTGCTGGGAGCCAGCGGGCAGGTTTTATTGAAATTTGCGGTAAATCGTATGGGGCAGGTTAATTTGGCCTGGCCGCATACCATAAACACCGTCATCCATATTTTTACCAATCCATGGATAATGACCGGTATATTATGTTTTGTAAGTAGTATGATTTTGTGGATCAAGGTTATTTCCAGTATGGAACTGAGCAAGGCTTATCCCAGTGTAAGACTGTCCTATATAATTGTCTTTTTATTTTCTATTTTTTTATTTAATGAGACGGTTAGCTCGGGGAAGATTGTGGGCTTGCTTCTGGTATCGCTGGGGGTTTATTTCCTGCATATATGATTTAGGGAGGGGCGGGTTATGCTTGAAAAGTTGGTGGTTATTGTTTTGCCCATGTATAACGAGGAACTGTCAATTCCCCTGTTACGCAAGATGTTCGATGGAGATTTTCCTCTGCCGCCGTCCTATGATTACCGTATCGTAGCGGTTAATGATGGCAGCCAGGATGATACCTTGCAGCTGGCAAACAATTGGGCCCGGGAGAATCCGCGCCTGGTGGTTTTGTCGCACACGCAAAACATGGGGGTGGGTCAGGCCATTTTGACCGGATTCTGTGAGGCTATAAGGATGGGTTCACACTGTGTGGTTACCCTGGATGCCGATGCTTCACATCCGGGAAATATTATCCGCCAGATGGTAGAGAAAAGCGATTTGGGGGCAGATATCGTAATAGCTTCGCGTTTTACCGCCGGAGGCAAACAGGTGGGAGTTCCCCCATTACGACAGCTTTATAGCCTGGGAGCCAGGATTTTGCTTTCCCTCTTCTTCCCGCTTAAAGGAGTAAAGGACTATACGGTTGGTTTCCGGGCCTATAAAACCTCCGTACTCTACCAGGCTTTATCGCAAAGCGAGGAATCATTTTTAAAATTCCGCAGCTTCGCCAGCAGTGTGGAAATATTGCTCAAAGTAGCGACAGTGGCGAACAAAATCGAGGAAGTACCTCTGGTCTTGCGTTATGATCATAAAGTAAGCCCTAGCAAACTCAAGTTATGGCTGACCATAAGGGATTATTTAAAGCTTTTTTTGCTTCCCCAAAAATCCTGTCCCCTGGGTCGGGGATTGGTTATTTCCTAAAATTGCAGGTTGTCTGCAACGTTTAATATAAGGTGGTGATTAGGCGGTGAAAAGTAATGAGGATATATTTATAAGCATAGTGGTGCCTATGTTTAATGAGTCAGAAAACATAGGAATACTTTATGAACGACTTACTATGGTACTTGCAAATCTTAACCGGACTTATGAAGTTATTTGTGTAAATGATGGCAGCAGAGATGATACTTTACAAAAGATGATTAAAATAAATCAGATGAACCCTCGCTTTAAAATTATTGATTTATCGAGAAATTTTGGTAAGGAAATAGCACTGTCGGCAGGATTGGACTATGCGAGCGGTGAAGTAGTTGTACCTATCGATGCGGATTTACAAGATCCTCCCGAACTAATATATGAAATGATAGAGAAGTGGAATGAAGGCTATGATGTGGTTTATGCAGTTCGGACCCAGCGAGATGGGGAAAGCTGGTTTAAAAAATCGACTGCGGCGCTTTTTTATAAAATTATAGGCAAGATAAGCCCCATTGATATACCTGGCAACACAGGAGATTTTCGCCTCATGTCCCGGCAGGCGGTAGATGCAATAAAGGAACTGCGGGAAACCCACCGCTTTATGAAGGGGCTTTTTGGCTGGATAGGTTTTCGCCAGGCAGCAATCATGTACAATCGGGATGCCCGTTATGCGGGCAAGACCAAATGGAACTATGGGAAACTATGGAATTTAGCGCTTGAAGGAATTACCTCTTTTAGCTATATGCCTTTACAGTGGTCTATGTATTTTGGCTTTTTTGTGGCCTTCAATGCTTTTCTATATGGTATTTACATGACAATTCGAACCCTTTTATACGGCAATCCGGTTCCCGGTTATCCCTCTCTTATGGTTATGGTGTTATTTCTGGGGGGAGTGCAGTTATTTACGATAGGGATTATCGGAGAATATATAGGCCGGATTTATACTGAATCCAAGCATCGTCCCCTGTATTTCGTCCGTGAAAGCAGGGGATTTAATGAGGAAAAGTGAGCGCAGCTGTTGCTCATGCGTATACTGCGAGCGGCATATTTATGCAAGCTAATGCATATTATATAACTTTTTGCAGTAGAACCAAGGATTAATATTGGGGTGGGGGAGGAGGTTCCTTTTTCAATGAGTTGGGGCGATATACGTTTTATCCTGGCCAATCCTTTTGTATACCGTTTGTTTTCTACTATAGTCGGACAGGGTTCCGCTCGACAAGTTTATGTAAATGAATATATCAAACCTGAAGCCGGAAACAGGATTCTGGATATTGGCTGCGGCCCTGCCGATATTCTGGAGTATCTGCCGGAGTATATTGAATATATAGGTTTTGACATGAGCGCAGAATATATCGAGGCGGCAAGGAAACGATTTGGCCATCGCGGCCGGTTTATATGTCAGTTATTGAGTCTTAAAATAATTGAGCAAATGGAACTTTTTGATTTGGTTATAGCCATTGGGGTATTACATCACCTGGATAATACTCATGCTGAAAATCTCTTCACTCTTGCCCAAAAAGCCTTAAAACCGGGAGGGCGTCTGATTACTATTGATCCCGTTTTTTATTCCGGGCAGTCCCGCTGGGAGCGTTATCTAATATCCAAAGACCGGGGGGAATTTGTACGCAGTGAGCAGGAGTACCGGAGTCTGATTCCCCAGGGTTTTAGTGCTAATAAAACCGTCATTCGCCGAGGATTGCTGCGTATGCCTTATTCCCTGATGTTTATGGAGTGTTGCAAATAATCCTGAAAGCTAATTCAAGCTTATATATCCATTAATGGGGGAGCTTTAATTGCATTTTGATTCGATCCTGGATAAGAACAGTGAAAAACAACAAAAACCCCAGAATGACCAGAAAGCCGGAATTCCACGGTCGTTTAAATGGGAACTGGGGATAGCGGTGCTTCTTTTTGCTGCAGCTATTATATGGGGTATCTGGCCTCTACTTGGAGCAGCCAATAATACTTATCCATATACTACTGACGGACTGGGACACTTAACCAGAATTGTATACCTGGCAGACAACATAATGGAAGGAAAATGGGTCAGCTGGTTCCCGTTCTGGTATAACGGCAGCACGGTAACCCAGTATTATCCTCCATTATCATTTATCCTGTTTTCCCTGGTACAAGTGTTTACACATAATATTATGCTTACCTTTAAAATAATGATATTTTTGTCTCAATTAATTGGTGCGCTGGGGGTTTGGTATTTTTGTTACCGCTTTATTGGGCCAAGAATAGGAGTGTTCGGGGGGATTTTATATGCCGTACAACCGTTCTTGCTGAGATCGGGATTAAATGGGGGTGAAATTGCGCAAATCCCTATTTTTGCGCTTACGCCGTGGTTTTTGTATTTTACTTTCTTGTTATTCGAAGAAAAAACCCGGTTAAGATGGTTATTGGTCAGTATTTGTGGTGCCTTGCTTATTGTTTCCCAATCCATGCATGCTTTTCTTATCAGTATATTGATAGGAATTATTATGCTGGTGATGCTGCTTGAGCGGCATATTATCCTGCGTGAATGCATTTGCTGGATTTTGGCAGTAGGCCTGGGGGCTGGATTGTTATCGTTTTGGATTGTACCTGGTACTACTCATCTGGAAAATGCCAGCATACCTTATCTATTGCCGGAAGCGAGTTCAGTATTTGCTGCCATGACTTCGTTTTTTTCTGTAGCAGCAAGAAACGGAAGCGGGTTTTATATTGGCAGCAGCATGCTGTTATTGGCTTGCATTTCCCTAATATTTTGGAGAAAGAGCAAGCTGGTATTGCCTTTACTAATAGCCATGCTGCTGGGGATAAGCCTATCATTTGGTGAAGCATTTCCTCTATATAAATATATTCCCCTGCATCAGTCTTTTATCCCGCGCAGGTTTTTAAGTTTTTCTGTTTTGGCAGCAGCCATATTAGATGTTTATGTGTTGAACGAACTTCTATTAAGAGCCAGACCTGGTTATATCCGGGAAATAACATATATTATTTTAAGTGGGGCAATAATAGTACTTTTAGCTATTGATATCAACCCCAGAGCTATGGAGACTCATAGCGATCAATTTATAGAATATCGTCAGGAGTTGAAGCTACTATCGATTAGCAATAATGCTTTTGAACAGGGACGTTTTTCATGGCTATATTCAGATGCATCACATATTGCATATTTCCCAATGATTAAAGGGCTTAATATGACCGATGGTTGGAGTATTGAAGGTACTCCGCATAATCGAGCTCTCTGGCAGCATAATACTGCTATCGCTGCCAATTGTAATGATTATATTATCAGGAACCTGCTCTTTTGGAATACCCGTTCAGCTTTTATAGACAATCGCTGGAAAAAGCTAATCGAGGGTTTGCAGGATAAGGGCTTTCGCTTAATCAAAGAGGATGACAAGAAAAGTATCCTTTTCAATCCGACTCCTTCCTCCTATTTCCTGCGGCAGGAGCGGGATGCATTGGTAATCGGTCAAGCGGCTATAAATTTTGAAATGTATTTTCCCTGGATGCTCCGGGGTTATTCCAGTTGTCTGGAAGATTATCCACGGGAGTATCTATCCGGATTCAAGTTGATATATTTAATAGAACCAGAAGTAAAGGATTTTACCAGCTTTCAAAGGATGGTGGAAGAGCTGGCTGAAGCTGACAAGGTAGTTATTGTTTCTATGGGACGAGGGGAAACCTGGCCTTTGCTGGATGTAATCCCCTATTGGGAAACGATTGAAAGTGATTACAGGTTAAAAACATGTGAAAATGCCGGGATAACAGGAGAAGCCTGGTTGGAAGCAGATCCGACCGGACAGGTTCCAGCCTTGGGAAATTTGGATGAAACCTGGGCGGTAATGCAGGGTGAGGATAGAGAGGTGCCTGCCATAGGCTATAAGGAGGTCAATGGACACAGGGTGTATTTTGTGGGTCTGGCTCTTGGGCAGCAATTAAACTCGGCTGATGGGGAGCAAATCCGTATGATGCTGGAACAACTGATGGACCTGGCTCATCCCAACAAAAGTATTGTTCCCCATCCCTTCCCGGTGTTGGAGGATGAGTGGCGTCATGATGGTTTCAGTTTCAGCTATGATTCCAGGGAGCCTAGGCCAGTTCTGGTTTCAGTTACCTATACCCCGCGTTGGAAAGCCTGGCTGGATGGAAAAGCATTGCCGGTTCAAAACATGGATAATCTGATTTATATCCAACTGCCGGCGGGAAAGCACCAGGTATCCTTTCACTATGGAATGAGCTGGGTGGGGAAATTGGGAATTGTTTTATCCCTGTTATTCCTGTTGCTGGTGGCTTTATTCTATTATTACTTTGATTATTTCGATTTGTTTTTTAATCACCTGCAGAGAAAAGTCCGCCATTATATTTCGCTTATTGGGGAGTAATGGCACAATTGTCAGGATGAGGCCCCCAATATTAGGGTTGGGGTTTGCGGTTGTTGGGCATTGTAAGAGGGCTCCAATAGTTACTTGAAGCCGG
>ERZ747221.618-NODE-618-length-41316-cov-6.210796_pt1 | contig 41316 bp, 38 predicted proteins | sample MGYA00374949_ERZ747221 | MGnify/ENA primary metagenome ERZ747221 (study PRJEB28779, sample SAMN05720172) | bioreactor metagenome | isolation source: Anaerobic biogas reactor | place: USA:Washington, USA | collected 2015-08-08 ... | reverse complement strand
ATCATCCGCCAGTCGCCCTCGCTGTTGGCCACGATGAAGGCGGGGGTCGATATCTTGGAATCCCAGACGATGGATTGAAACCCCGTGAAATACCGCACGTTTTCCTTTGTGCTCAGCAGGATGCCTCCCAGCCCGCTTTCCTGCATCAGGCGGACCAGCTTTTCCTTCCGGGCGACGTACTCCTCCCGGGTGAAGTCCATCATGTAGGTCTCCCGTACCGCGCTCACGATTCTGCCTCCTTCCGTTGCAGGTCTGCTTCCGCCGCGATGTAGCCGAAACCGGGCCAGAACCCCTTTTCCAGGATTTTCCGGTTGTTCTCTTCCGCCCGTTTGGCGTCCCCGACGCTCTCGTAGTACATGGACAGGCCGTAACCCTGCGTGGCGATGGAGATGGGCGATGATTCCGAGCCGTCCTTTTCCGTCATCAGCTGTTCGAGAGGGAGCAGGCCCGCGCAGGCCAGCACGCAGTTCTGGTAAAACTGGTTCTCCCCGGCGTCAAAACCGGGGTCGGCGCCTTGCAGGAGCATATCCGCCTCTTCCTTCTTGCCCAGTTTGACCTTCGTCCGCCACAGCCAGGACTGGATGGCGGGCATCAGGGTGGGGTCCTGCGTCTTTCCCGTCATGGACAGGCAGGTTTCATAGGCTTGCTCCGCCTTTTGGTATTCCCCCAGCAGGTAACGGGCCAACCCCAGGTGATACCAGGTGTCCCAGTTGTCCGGGTCGAGGCGGGAGGACAGTTCGAGGTCGGCGGCGCCCTGCTGGAAGGAGCGGACGCTCAGGTGCCGGTGGCCCCGGAAGCGAAGCAGCAGGGCGTGGAAGGGATTTTGGCTCAATCCCTGCGAATAGGCCGCGATGGCTTCCCGGTACAGCGTCTTTTTTGACAGCGCGTGCCCGGCTGCCAGCCATCCGTCCGCGTTCTGCGGGGTGTCCGGCGCGCCTTGCGCGTCCGCCGGCGCGACCTGGCGCAGAAGCCGGGGCCCAAAGGTGGTTTTCACGACCTGCGCTTCCTGCGCGTCCGGTTTGCCTGCGTTATCCATCATACAATCCTCTTTCCCCGCCTTGCCGCAGACAGTCCCTGCCTGGGGCGGAAGTTTGCGTAATCATATTCAGTATGCATAAAGCTGTCAAACGCTCCCGGGGCGTTCATCCGGCTTTTCCGGGGGCGTGAAGGAGGTATTTTTGTTCAGATACAGTTTTATATCTCCGGGATTGCAAAGCTTGGAGAAAGGAAAACAAAAGGGATTTGGAACGTCCGGTGAGCCATATATCATATATTTCGGCGCATTTGTAGCGCCTTATCTCCGGGTTGCCGGCGCATATGCGGCTGGCCAGCGTTTGGCCAAACCGCAGATTGGTTTTCTTTTGTATGATTCCTGCGATTTTCCGGGGCGGTGGGGAATGGGAAAATAATTGCATATAGTTACATCCTCTGTGTTTGGAATGTTTTTATATGCATTTCTTCGTTGACAAGGATATTCGGCTTTGGTAGGTTCACACAAACTTCAGCGGGAGGGAAGGCTGTGGGAATCGTCAGGCATGACTCGGTCCCGGGGATGAGCCGGGTGGTGGCTCACCAGGGGGTATTGTACTTCACCGGCCACGGCGCGCGACCGGAGTTCGTGACGCCCAGGGAACAGACCGCCGCCGTCCTCCAAAGGCTGGAAGAACTGCTGGTCCGCTTCGGCTCGGACAAGGAGCACGTGCTCAACGCCCTGATATTCGTCAAGGACATCTCGGCGTACCCCGAGGTCAGCGAGGTCTGGCAGTCGTGGATTCCCGCGGAGCATGCGCCCGCCTGTACGCTGGTGGAGGCCAGGATTTCCCAGGAGTCCGCCTGGGTGGAAATCACCCTGACCGCCGCGGTCAGGGATTACGCGGAAGCCCCGTCGGCGGGGCGGGAAGGATAAGCGATGCAGGGTGTTACACCGGAAGCCATCCGCGAGAATCTGGTGGCGCAACCGCAAAATTGCGAAGGCTGGCTGCAATACGGCCTGGCCTTGCATGCGCAGGGGCGGCTTGCGGAGGCGCGGGAAGCCTTCTCCCGGGGCCTGAGCGTCAACCCCTTCCATGTCCAGCTGCGCCAGCAGCGCGGGCGCAAGTTCATGGCCAGCCATTTCTGGCAGGCTGTCAGCGATTTTACCCTGGTCACCCGCCTTGAGCCTTCGTTCTGGGAGGCCTGGTATTACATGGGCGTCGCGTACGCGGTTCACGGCGAAGACGCGGAGGCGAACCGCTGCTTCACCCGCTGTCTGCAGGAAGCCCGGGCGGCGGGGGACTCCCTGGTGCCGGTGGTGGACTGGCTGTACACCACCCGCGTGCGGCTGGGGGACGAAAATGGCGCGCGGGAAGCGCTCAGCCACGCGGAGATCGCCGCCGCGAACCCCGAAGACGAGGATTATTCCTATGCCCGCCGCCTGCTGCTGTACAAGGGGATGCTGGGTGAAGACGACTTCTTCGACGAAGCCGTCCTCAGGCAGCGTGGAACCTATGAAATCGACTACGTGACGCAGGCCTACGGCCTGGCCTTCCACCGCATGAGCGGCGGAAAGCGGCAGGAAGCCGTCGCTCTGCTGAAAGACATCGTTTCCCACGATCAATACCCCACGGCCTTCGCCTGGCTGATGGCCAACAGAGACCTGAAGGAACAGGGGATTGAAATAAGACCGGAGGTGAACTCATGAAAAAACTGCTGACCTGGGTCCTCTTCAGCGCACTGTTGCTCGGCCTGGCAGGAGCGCCCCTTGCCAACGCGGAAACCGCGTACAAGGACAGCTTCATCTACGTCACCGCCAACGACCAGGATACCATGGACCCCATGTGGAACGTTTCCAACGACAAGGTGCTCAAGCAGGTCTACAGCTCCCTGCTGACCCGTGACGCGGACGGCAACATCGTCGGCGACCTCGCCACGGAATGGTCCGTCGGGGAGGACCAGGTCACCTGGACGTTCAAGCTGCGCCAGGGCGTCACTTTCCACGACGGTTCCCCCTTTGATGCCAGCAGCGTCAAAGCCACCTACGACCGCCTGCTGGACACCGAGAACCCCACCCGCTACACCGAGCAGACCGCCGGCTACATCGTCGCCTGCAACGTGGTGGACGACTTCACGATCGAGCTGGTGACGGCCAGCCCCTACGGCGCCTTCCTGGCCAACCTCATGGGCGCGCACCAGATTCTCAACCCCAAGACCCTGGAGCAGTATGGGGAGGACTTCGGCAAGACCCCCGAATCCATCAACGGCACCGGCCCGTTCAAGGTCGTGGCCTGGGACCGGGACGAGCAGATGGTCTTTGAGGCGTTCGAGGACTACTACGGCGGCGCGCCGGCGACCAAGTCCTTCACCATCATGATCATCCCGGAGGCCAATTCCAGGACCATCGCCATCGAGACCCACCAGGTGGATATCGCCGACGGCATCGGCGCGGAGGATTTGGTGCGCCTGGGCGAAATGGACGGTATCAAGGTCGTCAAAATCAAGAGCATCGGCCAGCACCTCCTGCAGTTCAACGCCTCCGACCAGAGCATCCTGCACGACGCGCGGCTCCGCCAGGCGGTCAGCTACGCGCTCAACCGCCAGGAAATCGTCGAAACCCTTTACCCGGGCGACGACCCCAGCACCGCGCCGCTGAGCCCCAAGACCTTCGGCTACCACAATTTCGGCACCATCCAGCAGGACCAGGAGAAGGCCAAGGCCCTCATGGCCGAGGCGGGCTACCCGGACGGCTTTGACATCACCATCATGGTGACGCCCGTGTACATCAAGGGCGTGGAGATGGGTGAGCTGGTCAAGTCCCAGCTGGCCGAGGTGGGCATCAACGTCAACCTCGAAGTGGTCGAGCGCGCCGTGTTCCTCGCCTCCCTTGGCGGGCTGACCCCCGAGGAGTACAAGCAGACCTACGGCTATGACATGTTCATCATGGGCGCCGGTCCCAGCACCGCGGACGCGCACGGCGGCCTGCACCGGCTCTACGTGACCGACCCGGGCAACACCAACACCAACAACTACGGCTTCTATTCCAACGCCAAGGTGGACGAGCTGCTCAACGCCGGCGCGATGGAAACCGACCAGGAAAAGCGCCTGGAAATCTACAAGGAAGCCATGCAGATCCTCTACCTGGACGACCCCGTGGGCGTCTGGATGAACGACCGCTACAACGCCTACGTCATGTCCGACAAGGTCGAGGGCTTCAGCGCGGGCGTGACCGGCGTGGTCTACTTCAACAAAATCAAGGTAGCCAAATAATACCCGTAAAACCTGACGCAGGAACCCGCCATCCCCTTTGACAGCCCGGGGCAGGCATGCGGCGTCCATGCCTGCCCTGGTCTTTCCGGGGCGCGACCGCGCTGACACCATCAACCGGGAGAACCGCACATGAAGTATTTGCTCAAACGGCTCTTGCAGCTGATTCCGCTCCTGCTTGTGCTGACCTTCGTGATCTTCCTGTCCATCCGCGCCGTGCCGGGGGATCCGGTAGAGGTCATGCTGGGCATGGGGGCGCCGGAGAACGCCAAGGCGGCCGAGCGGGCCAGGCTGGGGCTGGACAAGCCCTTCATCGTCCAGTATTTCACCTTCCTGGGCAACGTCGTCCGGGGCGACCTGGGCACGTCCATGAGCACCGGCAACAAGGTGATGTATGAAATCGTCCGGAGGTTCCCCAACACGCTCATCCTGGCGCTGGGTGGCACGCTGGTGGCGGCGCTATTCGGCATCGCGCTGGGGGTGGTGGCCGCGGTGCGGCAGAACAAGTTCACCGACAACGCCATCATGGTGCTCAGCCTTCTTTCGGTGTCCACCCCTTCCTTTTTCCTGGCTTTGCTGCTGATGCTGCTGTTCTCCCTGTATCTGGGCTGGCTTCCCTCCATCGGGATGAGAAGCTGGCAGCACGCCATCCTGCCCATCGTCACCCTGGGCACCCAGGCGATGGGCATGGTCGCGCGAACCACCCGCTCCTCCATGCTCGACGTGCTCAGCCAGGACTACATCCGCACCTCGCGCTCCAGGGGCGTCAGTGAGCGCGTCATCGTCTATATCCACGCGCTGAAAAACGCGCTGATTCCGGTAGTGACGGTGCTGGGCCTCCGCTTTGGCGGCCTGCTGGCCGGCGCGACGCTGGTGGAGACGGTGTTCACCATCCCCGGCCTGGGCCGGCTGATGGTGGACGGGGTGCTCAAGCGGGATTACCCGGTCGTTCAGGGAACGATGCTGGTGTTCGCGGTCTCCTTCGTGGTGGTCAACACCGTGGTCGACCTGATCTACGGGATGATTGACCCCCGCATTAAATATGAGTAGGGCGGGAGGGAACGGATGGAAACGCTGAGAAAAATCCTCAAACGGAAAACCTCGCTCATCGGGGCAATCATCCTGACGGTGTTCTTCCTCACCGCGCTCATCGGCCCCTTCCTGTGCCGCTACGACCCGCTGCAGACCAACCCGAAACAGAAATACGCGCAGGCGTCTTCCGAGTATCCCCTGGGCACGGACTACCTGGGCCGGGACGTGCTGACCCGCATGGTCTACGGCGCCCGCGTTTCCCTGTCCATCAGCTTCATCGGCGTGCTCAGCGGTGCGCTGATCGGGGTGCTGCTGGGGCTGGCGGCGGGCTATTACGGCAGGTGGGTGGACACGCTGATTTCCAGGCTCATCGATATCCTGCTGGCCTTCCCGGGCCTGCTGCTGGCCATCATGATCGTGGCCATCCTGGGCAAGGGCATCGAGAACACCATCATCGCGGTTTCCGTGTTCTCCATCCCCTCCATCGCACGCATGATCCGCGGCGTGGTCATCGGCCTGCGGGAAAGCGAGTACCTCCAGGCGTGCAAGGCCATGGGGGCCAGCGACGCGCGGATGATTTTCAGCCACATCCTGCCCAACACCGTGTCCCAGATGATTGTCAACATCACCCTGAACCTGGGCACCGCCATCCTGACGGCCTCCTCCCTGTCCTTCCTGGGCCTGGGGGTGCAGCCGCCCAGCCCGGAGTGGGGGGCGATGCTGTCCTCCGCCCGGGACGTCATCCGCACCTACCCCCTGGCGTCCATCGTTCCCGGCATCACCATCACCCTGGTCGTGTTGTCTTTCAGCATGGTCGGCGACGGCCTCAGGGACGCGCTGGATCCCAAGCTGCAGTACCGTTTCAGAGGAAACCTATGAGCGAGAAAACCATCCTTGAGGTCAGGGGATTGACCACGGAGTTCCGCACCGCCACGGAGAACGTGCTGGCGGTGGACGGGCTGGACTTCACCCTGCGCGAATCGGAAACGCTGGCCATTGTGGGCGAATCCGGCTGCGGCAAAAGCGCGACGTCCCTGTCCATCCTGCGGCTCATCCCCAATCCGCCGGGCAAAATCACCTCCGGCGAAATCCTGTACAAGGGCCAGGATTTGCTGAAACTGTCGCCCAAGGCCATGCGGAAAATCCGCGGCAGCGATATCTCCATGGTCTTCCAGGAGCCCATGACCTCGCTCAACCCCGTGTTCACCGTCGGGCGCCAGATCATGGAGTCCCTGCAGATTCACCAGGGGATGAACAAGGTTCAGGCGCGGGAAAAGGCGCTGGAGATGCTGGAATTGGTGGGGCTGCCCAACCCGGCAAAGCGGCTGCGGAACTATCCGCACCAGCTTTCGGGGGGCATGAGGCAGCGGGTCATGATCGCCATGGCGCTCGCCTGCAACCCCAACATCCTCATCGCCGACGAGCCGACCACCGCCCTGGACGTGACCATCCAGGCACAAATCCTGCGCCTGATGATGGACCTGAAAACCAAGTTGGGCACGGCCATCATTTTCATCACCCACGACCTGGGCGTGGTCGCGCAGTTCGCGCAGAACGTCATGGTCATGTACGCGGGCGAGGCGGTGGAGTATGCGGACGTGCGCAAGCTGTTCAGGCAGCCGCTGCACCCCTATACCCTGGGGCTGCTCAAATCCATCCCGGACCCCGTCAACAGCGTGGAGATGCTCTACACCATCCCCGGCACCGTGCCGCAGTCCCTGCGCATGCAGGGGTGCAAGTTCGAATCCCGCTGCGCCTACGCGACGCAGCAGTGCCGGCAGGAGCATCCCGTTTTGCTGGAGGTACAGCCGGGCCACCAGGTGCGGTGTTGGAACTACAAGGAGGTTCTGGCAGGTGAGCGATAAGGAAGGAAAGGTTCTGCTGGAGGCGGAAGGGCTGGTCATGCATTTCCCGGTCAGCGCCCGGTCCTTGAGCCCCTTTGCGGAGCGCAAGACCGTCAAGGCTGTCCAGGACGTCAGTTTCAAGGTCTACGAGGGGGAAACGCTGGGGCTGGTCGGGGAGTCGGGCTGTGGGAAAAGCACGACGGGCAAAATGATCGTCAAGCTCCTGCAGCCGACCGCCGGCGCCATCCGCTTTGAGGGCGCGGACATCAACGCCCTGAAAGGCAACGAGGAGCTGGCGTTCCGGCGCCAGGTGCAAATCATCTTCCAGGACCCGTTCTCCTCCCTGGACCCCCGCTACAAGGTGGGGCAGACCATCGGCGAGCCCCTGGTCGTCCATAAAACGGGGGACAAGAAGTCCAGGCGGGAGCGCGTGATTGAAATCATGCAGGACGTCGGGCTCAAGAGCGAGATGTACGGACGCTACCCGCATGAGTTTTCCGGCGGCCAGCGCCAGCGCATCGGGGTCGCGCGCGCGCTGGCGCTCAACCCCCGGCTCATCGTCTGCGACGAGCCCGTCTCCTCCCTGGACGTATCCATCCAGGCGCAGATCCTCAACCTGATGAAGGTACTGCAGCGCAAATACAGGCTGACCTACGTTTTCATATCCCACAACCTTTTGGTGGTCAAGCACCTGTGCGACCGCATCGCGGTCATGTACCTGGGCCATATTGTGGAATTGGCCAGGCGGGACGACCTGTTCGCCCGCAGGCTGCACCCCTATACCCAGGCCTTGTTTGACGCCATCCCCATCGCGGACCCGGATGTGAAGACGATGAACGAACTACTGCAGGGCGACATCCCCTCGCCCATCGACCCGCCGCCCGGATGCGTTTTCAATACGCGCTGCCCCTATGCCCGACAGCGGTGCCTCGAGCAGACGCCCGCGCTCCAGCCGGATACGGACTCCCACCTGGTCGCCTGCCATTTTTACCGGGACCTCCGGCCGTCTGCCTTGCGCGCGGAGCAATCGGCGGAGGAGGCGGGCAAAGCGGCCGTTTGACCCCTTGTCGTTGCCGTCCGATAGAGAATCAAGCCCACCAAAAGGAAACGCCCCCGCATGCAGCGGGGGCGTCAGACTGTCGAAAAAGGTCTGCGGACCTTTTTCGATTCGGAGGATTGCTGCGGAATGTTTTCGCTGTTCGCGAAAACGCCCCGCGCGTCCGGCAGAGCCGGACGACACGATGATAATCGGTGGGCTGCCGCCCCCCGAAACCCCCTGCATCATAGTCAGTAGTAAGGTTTTTTGACAGCCCGACGCCCTCGCATGCAGCGGGGGCGTGACTCTTTTCATTTACAGCAGGCTTTCGTCCCGCTCCAGCGCCTTGTCCTCGATTTCCTTCTGCATCGCCCGGATCAGCGCTTCATGCCCGACGCCGTTGATGGTCTCGCCCTTGCGCGTGCGGACGGACACCGTGCCCTCCTCCGCTTCCCGGTCGCCGATGACGAGCATGTAGGGGATTTTCATCATCTGCGCCTCGCGCACCTTGAAGCCGATTTTCTCGTTCCTCAGGTCGCTTTCCACCCGCAGCCCCGCCTTCTCCATCGCCTGCTGCAGGGCTTTGGCCGCGCCGTCCGCGCGGTCGGTGATGGTCAGGATGCGCGCCTGCACGGGCGCCAGCCACAGCGGGAAGGCGCCGCCGAAATGCTCCGTCAGGATGCCCATGAACCGCTCGATGGAGCCAAGGATGGTGCGGTGAATCATGACCGGCCGGTGCTTTTCCCCGTCCGCCCCGGTATAGGTCAGGTCGAAGCGCTCCGGCAGGTTCATGTCCAGCTGGATGGTGCCGCACTGCCAGGTGCGCCCCAGGCTGTCGCGCAGGTGGAAGTCAATCTTGGGGCCGTAGAAGGCGCCGTCCCCCTCGTTGATCCGGTAGGGCGCGCCGATTTCGTCCAGCGCGTCCTGCAGCCCCTTCGTCGCGATTTCCCACATTTCCTCGGTGCCGATGTGGTTCTCCGGCATCGTGGACAACTCCACCTTGTAGTCGAACCCGAAGGTCTTGTACATCAGCGCCTCCAGGCGGTATACGCCGATGATTTCCTCCTTGACCTGCTCGGGTGTCATGTACAGGTGGGCGTCGTCCTGGGTGAAACAGCGCACGCGCATCATCCCGTGCAGGGTGCCGCTTTTCTCGTGCCGGTGCACCAGGCCAAGCTCGCCCATCCGGGTGGGCAGCTCGCGGTAGCTCCACAGCTTGCGCTTGTAGGTCAGGATGCCGCCTGGGCAGTTCATCGGCTTGATGGCGTAATCCATCTCGTCGATCTTGGTGGTGTACATGTTGTCCCGGTAGTGGTCCCAGTGGCCGGAGCGCTCCCACAGTTCGCGGGAGAGCATGATGGGCGTTTTGATTTCCTCGTACCCGTGCTCCCGGTGCACCTGGCGCCAGTAGTCCTCCAGGAGGTTTCGCAGCACCATGCCCTTGGGGTAGAAGAAAGCGAACCCGGGCCCCTCGTCCAGGAAATCGAATAAATCCAGCTCCCGCCCCAGTTTGCGGTGGTCGCGTTTCTTCGCCTCCTCAATCTGAAACAGGTAGGCGTCCAGTTCTTCCTTGTTGGAGAACGCGGTGCCGTAGATGCGCTGGAGCATCTTGTTTTTTTCGCTCCCGCGCCAGTAGGCACCCGCCAGGCTGGTCAGCTTGAAGGCCTTCACCTTGCCGGTGGAGGGCAGGTGGGGGCCGGCGCACAGGTCCACGAAGTCGCCCTGCCGGTAAAAGGACAGCTCCTCGTCCTCCGGCAGGTCGTTGATGAGCTCCACCTTGTAGGGCTCGCCCCGCTGCTCCATCAGCGCGATGGCCTCCCCGCGGGGCAGGGTGAAGCGCTCCTCCCGGTCGTTCTTCTTGATGATGCGCGCCATTTCCTTCTCAATCCGGGACAGGTCCTCCGGCGTGAACGGCTCGTCCATGTCGAAGTCGTAGTAGAACCCGTTCTCAATCGACGGCCCGATGGCCAGCTTGGCCTTGGGGAAGAGGTTCTTGACCGCGCTGGCCATCACGTGGCTGGCGGTATGCCGCAGCAGGTGCCGCGCCTCCTCGTCCTCAAACCCGACGGGGACCAGTTCGCCCCCCTGGTCAATCGGCGCCATCAGCTCGACCAGCGCGCCGTTGAGCCTGGCGGCGATGGCGCTCTTGCGCGCGTCCGGGTCCAGTTCCTTCAAAACGTCCAGCGCGCTGACGCCCTTGTCAAACGCCTTGCTGCTTCCCTTGACGGCGATTTCCATGTGTTCCCTCCCGCTTGTTGAATAAAAGAAAACACCCCTCCTCTTCGGGACGGATGTGTCGCTCCGTGGTTCCACCCGCGTTGCCCCGGCTGATGGCCGGAACCGCTCTTAAGCGCTGTATCGCGCGCCGCGCGCTGCCGTCGGGGGGTGGTGCCGTTCCGGTTCCCGGTCCCGAGCGCGCTTGCAGCCATGTCGCGCTCTCTCTTCGGGCGGTAGCCGGCGGATGGTTCCCCGTCATCCGGCTTCGTCAGTATATCCCTGCCGGGCGGGCGCGTCAACCGGAAATTCGTCTAACTGCCCTGTTCTTGTGCGTCCCGCCGGCACCGCGCCCCCGGGGGCGAACGCCGGCTTTGCTTTTCAGCGCCCGGAAAGCGTGTTATAATCATTTAATGCGGAAGGAGGGCGGCGGATGCGCAGCATGACCGGTTTCGGGCGGGGGCAGTCCAGCAAGGAAGGCCTCGGCATCACGGCGGAGGTCAAGACCGTCAACCACCGCTACCTGGACCTCTCCGTCCGGCTTCCCAAAGCCCTTTCCTCCCTGGAAATCCCACTGCGAAAGCGCCTGGCGGAACGCTTCACCCGCGGGCGGGTCGAAGTCGCCCTCACCCAGGACGTCAGCGGCGCACAGGCTGCCCTGGTCAGCGCCAACCTGCCCCTTGCGCACGAGTACGCGCAGGCCGCGGCCCAGGTCGCCCAGGCGGCGGGCGTCAAAGGCACGCTCAAGCTCTCCGCGCTGCTCAGCCTGCCGGAGGTGCTGACCCTGGTGCCTCTGGCGCCGGAGGCGGAGACCTTGCTGGATGCGGCGCTGGAGGCGCTCGACGCCGCGTGCGAGGCCGCGGACGCCGGCAGGCAGCGGGAGGGGGAGCAGCTTCGCCTCTTTATTCGCGAGCGCCTGGACGTCCTCGAGGACGCGGCCGGCCAGCTGGCGCGGCGCGCAGCGGAGCAGCCCGCCCTCATCCGGGAAAAGCTGCAAAAGCGGCTGGCTTCCCTGCCCGACGTGCAGGCGGATCCGCAGCGGCTGGCCCAGGAAGTCGCGCTGTACGCGGACCGTTGCGACATCACGGAGGAAATCGACCGGCTGAAAGCTCATTGCGCGCACATGCGCGGCCTGGCGGACAGCGCCGGGCCGGCAGGGCGGGAGATGGACTTCCTGGCGCAGGAGATGAACCGCGAGGCCAACACCATCTGCTCCAAGTCCTCCGACCTGGACGTAACGCGCCTGGGCCTGGTTTGCAAGGGTGAGGCGGATAAAATCCGCGAGCAGATACAAAACGTGGAGTGAGGGGATGAAAGAGCAAATCCGGCGCCGCAGGACGGCGGCCCACCGATGCGAAGTCGAGCAGCCGAAACGGAAAGGGATGCTCATCATCATTTCCGGCCCCTCCGGTACGGGCAAGGGCACGCTGTGCGAGCGCCTGCTGGCCCAGGACAGGCAAATCGTCTTCTCCGTCAGCGCGACCACGCGCCAGCGGCGGGACAGCGAGACGGAGGGCGTCCACTACCGTTTTATCTCGGAAGCCGCGTTCGACCGGCTCATCCGGGACAACGCCATGCTGGAGTATGCCTCCGTCCACGACCACCGCTACGGCACGCCCCGCCAGCCGGTGGAGGATGCGCTGGAGCAGGGCTTCGACGTGCTGCTGGATGTGGATTCCCAGGGCGCCATCAACGTAATGCGGCAGATGGAAAACTGCGTGTCCATCTTCATCCTTCCGCCCTCCTTCGCCTCCTTGCGCCAGCGGCTGCACACCCGCAACACCGACGACGAGGCGGAAATCGAAAAGCGGCTGGACAACGCCCGCGCCGAAATCACCCGCTATGTCAACTACCAGTACGCCCTGGTCAACGACGACCTGGACGCGGCCTACGCCCGGCTCTGCTGCATCATCAGCGCGGAGCGGATGCGGACCAGCCGCTGCCATCCCTATATTCCCGAAGTATGAACCCGGAGGTTTGACACCATGGCCATCAACGAGCCCGGCATCCAGGCACTCAGCAGCAAGGCGGACAGCACCTACACCCTGGTCGAAATGGTCGCGAAGCGCGCCCGCCAGCTGGTGGACGGCGCACAGCCGCTGGTCGAGGAGGACGACAAGAAGCCCCTGGCCATCGCGATTGAGGAAATCCAGCACGGCCTGATCACCTTTCACCGCAACCTGGAGGACGAGGAGTAACCGTGGACGGTTTGGGGACGGTCGTCCTGGGCGTCACCGGCGGCATCGCGGCGTACAAATCCTGCGAGGTCGTGTCCCGCCTTGTGAAGGCGGGTGTCGGCGTTTACGTCATCATGACGCGCAGCGCCTGTGAGTTCGTCAGCCCCCTGACCTTCCAGACCCTCTCGCGCAACCCGGTGGCGGTGGACACCTTCGAGGCGCCCAACGCCTGGGAGGTGGAGCATATTTCGCTCGCCAAGAAGGCGGATGTGCTGCTCGTCGCCCCGGCGACCGCCAACGTGCTGGCCAAGCTGGCCAACGGCCTGGCGGACGATATGCTGACCACGACCGCGCTGGCCTGCGACGCGCCGCTGCTGCTGGCGCCCGCGATGAACACCGTCATGTGGCAGCATCCCGCCACGCAGCAGAACCTGCAGACCCTGCTCGCCCGCGGCGCCCGGAGTGTCGGGCCGGAAGGCGGCTCGCTGGCCTGCGGGGACGTAGGCGCCGGCCGCATGAGCGAGCCCCAGGACATCGTGGACGCCTGCCTATCATTGCTGGCCGCCCGGCGGGACATGGAGGGGCTGCGCGTGCTGGTGACCGCGGGCCCCACGCGCGAGGCGCTGGACCCCGTCCGTTTCCTGACCAACCGCTCCAGCGGCAAGATGGGGTACGCTATCGCGCGCGCCGCCGTCGCCCGGGGCGCGCAGGTGACACTGGTCACCGGGCCGGTCCACCTGCCCGCCGTGGCGGGCGCCGGGATGGTGCCGGTCACCACGACGGCGGACCTGCTGCGCGAGGTCACCCTCCGCGCGCCGGGGCAGGATGTGCTCATCCAGGCGGCCGCGCCGGCGGATTTCGCCCCCGCCCTGGCTTCGGAGCGAAAGCTGAAGAAAAACGGGGACGGCGGCCTGACGCTGGAGCTTGTGCAGACCGCGGACGTGGCGAGGGAGGCCGGGCGCAGCAAGAAACCCGGGCAGACCTTCGTCGGCTTCGCGGCGGAAACGCACGACGGGTTGGAAAACGCGCGCCGGAAACTGGAAAGCAAGTTCTTGGACCTCATCGCGCTCAACGACGTGACGCGCCCCGGGGCGGGGTTTGACACGGACACCAACGAGCTGACCCTCCTGACCCGGGATACGGTGAAGGAACTGCCGATGATGTCCAAGCAGGAGGCCGCGGAGGCGCTGCTGGACGAAATCCTGAGACTTCGCGGCAAAGCGCCGGATGCCTGAGCGCCCGCGATACGCCCAGGTCATCGTCGACGTCGCCAGCGCGAACACCGACCGGGTCTTTACCTACCGGGTGCCCGCGGGGATGGCGCTGCCGCCCGGAACCCGGGTCACGGTTCCCTTTGGCAGGCAGACGCTGGAAGGCGTCGTTTTGCATTTGACGGACACGCCGGGAATCGAGGAATCCCGTGTCAGGGACGTAATCGGCACGCTGGAGGATTATCCCGCCATCCTGCCTCCGCTGGTCGAACTGGCGAAGGAAATCAGCGCCCGGTCCCTCTGCCCGCTCGCCCTGTCGCTGAGGCTGATGTATCCGGCCCAGATGCGGGCCGGCCGGGTTAAAGTCAGGACGCAGACGGTGGCCAGGCTGGCTGTTCCCGCCAGTCATTTGCCCGAAGCCGTCGCTGCCAGCACCCGCTCCGCCAAGCGCAGGTTGCTGCTCAACCTGCTGGCGGACGGCCTGCCGCATCCGGTCGCCGAACTCAAAGCCCTCGTCCGGGATCCGCTGCCCGCGCTGAAGGCGCTGCAGGAGGCAGGGCAGGTCCGGCTGGAGGAAGCGGAGGTTTATCGCTCTCCCTACGCGGACCCTGCGGTGCGAGAGCCGGAGCCCGAGTTGACGCCCGGCCAGCGCGAGGCGCTGGGCGAGCTGCTCCCGGCCGTGCGCGAGGGGCGCGGCAGCTTCCTGCTTCACGGCGTCACCGGCTCCGGGAAGACCGAGGTGTACATCCGCGCGGCGCGGGAGTGCCTGGCGCTGGGTCGGGACGTCATTGTGCTGGTGCCGGAAATCGTCCTGACGCCGCAGATGGTCTCCTGGTTCCGTGGCCGCTTCGGAGACGCCGCGGCGGTGCTGCACTCCCGCCTGTCCGCGGGCGAGCGGTTTGACGAGTGGCGCCGCATCCGCGCAGGCGCCGCCCGCCTGGTCATCGGCGCGCGCTCTGCCGTCTTCGCGCCGGTTACGGACCTGGGGCTCGTCGTGGTGGACGAGGAGCACGAGCCCAGCTACCTGTCGGAGAACAACCCCCGCTACGACGCGCGGGAGGTGGCCCTTTCCCGCGTCCGGCGCGAGGGGGGTGTCCTGCTGCTGGCCAGCGCGACGCCCAGCATCCTGACCTTCGCCAAAGCCCAGCGGGGGGATTTCATGCTGCTGGAGATGCTCAGCCGCGTCAACAGCCGCCAGCTGGCGCAGGTCAGCGTGGTGGACATGCGCGAGGAGCTGCGGCTGGGCAACCGGGGGATGTTTTCCCGGCTGCTGCTGGAAAAGCTGGACGCCTGCCTGACAGCCGGGCAGCAGGCCATGCTGTTCATCAACCGCCGCGGGTATGCTCCCAGCGTCATGTGCCGCAAATGCGGGGAGGTATTATCCTGCAGCCAGTGTGACGTGAAGCTCACCTACCACCAGGCCGGCCGCGGGCTGCACTGCCATTACTGCGGGCTGGTCCTCCCGATGCCGGACGTCTGCCCCTCCTGCGGCAGCTCCTATCTGCGCCCGGTGGGCGCGGGCACGCAGAAGGTGGAAGAGGAGCTGCGCAAGCGGTACCCCGGCGAGGAAATCGTGCGCATGGACCTGGACACCACCTCCGGCAAGGACGCGCACCGCGCCCTGCTTGACCGCTTCCGCTCCGGCGCGGCCCGCATCATGGTGGGCACGCAGATGATCGCCAAGGGGCTGGACTTCCCCCAGGTGACGCTGGTGGGCGCGGTGCTGGCCGACGTTTCGCTCAACCTGCCGGACTATCGCTCGGAGGAGCGCACCTTCCAGCTGCTCACCCAGGTCGCCGGCCGCGCGGGGCGCGCGGAAATGCCGGGCGAGGTCGTCATCCAGACCTACCGGCCGGAGCATTTCGCCATCCAGGCAGCCGCCCGGCAGGACTACCGCGGCTTTTTCAACCAGGAGTTCGCCCGCAGGCGCCAGCGGCTGTACCCGCCTTTCACCATGATGGTGCGTCTCCTGTGCGAGTCCCCGCGGGAGGAGCAGGCCGGGGAAGTCAGCGCAGCGCTGTACGACCGCGTCGCCGAAGCCCTGTCCGCCCGGCCGGGCTGGAAGCGGCGGGTGCTGTTCTACCGGCGGGACGAGTCGCCCATCAAGCGGATGATGGGGCAGGCGCGCGCCCAGGTGCTGCTCAAGCTGCTGGAGCACCCGGACAGCGCGGAGGTCCTCGCCTTTTTGAAGCAACTGACCGAGGAGCCCTGGCCTTGCAGGGTTCACCTTGAAATCAACCCCGCCAGCCTCGCCTGAGGCCGGCAAGCGGAGGAAACATGCCCAGGAAACGGATTTTCACCATCGGCGCGTCCGAACTGCGGGGGAAAAGCAACCCCATCAGGAAGTTTGACGCGCGGCTGTCCCTGATTCTGCGGGACATGGCCGACACAATGTACCAGGCGGACGGCGTCGGCCTGGCCGCGCCCCAGATCGGCATCAAGCGCCGACTGGTCGTCATCGACGTGGGGGAGGGCCTCATCGAGATGGTCAACCCCGAAATCACGGAGCGAAGCGGCTCCTGCGGCATGGTGGAGGGCTGCCTGAGCGTGCCCGGCCGCAGGGGATACGTCACCCGCCCTGAGAAGGTGACCGTCCGCGCCCAGGACAAGGACGGCAAGTTCTTTACCTTCCCGGCCGAGGGGCTGCTCGCCCGCGCCGTCCAGCACGAGCTGGACCACCTGGACGGCGTGCTGTACGTGGATATGATGGAATACGAGGTCTACGAGGACGATCCCGCCCCGGGCGCGGAAACGGCCAGGGACATCTGATGCGCGTCGTTTTCATGGGCACGCCGGAATACGGGCTCGCGTCCCTGCGGGCGCTGCTGGAGGCGGGGCACGAGGTCGCCGGCGTCCTGACCCAGCCGGACAAGCCCAAAGGCCGGGGCGGAAGGATGGCGCAGCCGCCGGTCAAGGCGTTCGCGCTGGAGCGCGGCATCCCGGTGTTCCAGCCCGCCAGCGCAAGACGGGAAGGCGCGGGCATCCTTCAGCGGCTCAAGCCGGAGGTTTGCGTTACGGCGGCCTACGGGCAGATTCTCCCGGAGGAAATGCTGGCCGTCCCGCCCTTGGGAACGGTCAACGTGCACGCCTCCCTGCTGCCCGGATACCGGGGCCCCGCGCCTGTCAACTGGGCGATCATCCGGGGGGAGACGGTAACCGGCGTCACCACCATGCTCACCGACCGCGGCGTGGACACGGGGGACATCCTCCTTCAGGAAAAAACGGGAATCGGCCCGGAGGAAACCGCGGGGGAGCTGACGGGCCGCCTGGCCCTTCTGGGCGCGTCCCTGCTGGTGCGCACGCTGTCCTGCCTGCCGGGGGGCGGCTGCCCCAGGCGGCCGCAGAATGAGGAAGAGATGTCGTATTTCCCGATGCTGCGCAGGGAGACAGGCCGGGTGGACTGGCGGCAGGGCGCCGGGCAAATCGCCGACCTGGCGCGGGGGCTCAATCCCTGGCCGGGGGCCTATTCGGCGTCGCCCTGGGGAACGCTGAAAATCCTGTCCGCGCAGGCGCTGCCGGACGGCTCCCGCGCCGCGCCCGGGGACGTCCTCGCCGCCGACCAACGGGATGGGCTCGTCGTCAGGGCGGGGGACGGGGCGGTCAGGCTGCGGTTGCTGCAGGCGCCGGGCGGCCGCGCGATGCCGGACACGGATTTCCTGCGGGGGCACCCCGCGCCGGTAGGCGCGCGGATGGGGACGGAAGGGGAGGACGCATGAGCGAATCGGGCAAGCGGGACCGGCAAAAGCCCCGCGGGGAGGCAAGGCCGGGCGGTGGCAAGCCCCGGTGGGGGAAACCCGTAGCCGGAGGCCAGGGCGCCCGCGGCAAGTACGCGCGCCCTTCCTTTGGCAGGCCTGCCGGCAAGCCGTCCGGCAGCCCCGGGAAGCCGCCCGTCCGGGGGCCGTACGGCCGCCCCGCGCCGAAAGGTGAGGGAAACACGGACGCGCCCGGCGCGGTCCGGGACAAACCCGCGTTCAAGCGCGCGGATGCGCTCCCCGGGCAAGGACGCGCGCCGTCCGCCCGGCCGTCCCGCCCCTACGCTCCCCGGGGCGTAAAGCCCGGAACGAGGCCTGCGAAAGATGGTCGCGCCTTTCCTTCCAGCCCAGTGCCGGACGGGGCGAAAAGGCCGTTTAACCGTCCTTCCAGGCCCGGGGAGTCCCGCGGCTTGAATCCCGCCGCGCGGCCAGGGGCCGGGTTTCAACGGAGGCCGGCCGTCCGCCCCGCTCCCCGGCCCGCGGCGCCGCCGCCGCCCAGCCTGAGCGCGGACGCGCGCCGCGTCGCCCTGCTCGTCTTGAACCGGGTCCTGACGGACGAAGCCTACGCGTCCCTGACGCTGGACGAGATGTTCCGCAAGATGCGCCTGACCCAGAAGGACAAGCGCCTGGCCGCCGCCATCGTGTACCGGACGCTCGAAAACCTGTACCGCATCGATTTCGCGCTGGACCAGTTCCTGAAGGACCGTTCCGCGCTGGACCCGCGCGTCCTCAACGTCCTGCGGCTGAGCGCCTGCCAGATCCTGCTGATGGATAAAATCCCGGACTTCGCCGCGGTCAACGAGGCGGTGGACTTGACCCGCTCCCTGGGGCGGGAGGAGCTGACGGGACTGGTCAACGGCGTGCTGCGCGCACTCATCCGGGGCCGGGAAACCCTGCCCTGGCCCCGGCCCGGTGACGACAACTACCACAGCGTCACCCACTCCCTGCCCCGGTGGCTGGCGGAGGAAATCCTGGAGGGGTATCCGCCGGAGGTGGCGGAGGCCATCCTGTCCTATCGCAACCCGGAACATGCCGTGACCCTGCGCCGCAACGAGACCCTGGTTACCCAGGCGGAGTTTGACAGCCTGCTGAAAAAGAAGGTCTGGCAAGTGAAGGACGGGCTTTTGCCAGGGGTCGCGCGCGTGACGGGGACGTCGGACATCGGGCTGGACGCCGATTTCCTCGCCGGGCGCTTCTCCATCCAGGGGGAGGGCAGCATGCTGGCCGTGCTGGCCTTATCCCCCAAGGCAGGCGCCCAGGTGCTGGATTGCTGCGCCGCGCCGGGCGGGAAGGCCTGTTATCTGGGCGAGCGGATGCAAAACACCGGCCGCGTCCACGCCTGGGACGTGCACGAGCACCGGGTGGAGCTCATCCAGGCGCAGGCCCAGCGGCTGCGGCTGTACAACATCCGGCCGGCCGTACGGGATTCCGCCGTCTACCTGGAGCGCTTCGAGCAGACCATGGACGCCGTGCTGCTGGACGCGCCCTGCTCGGGCACCGGTGTGATGGACAACAAGCCCGACGTCAAGTACCGCTTGACCCCGGAGGGTCTGGAAAGCCTGCTCGCGCTGCAGGAAAGCCTGCTGGATACGGTCTGCCGGTACGTCAAGCCCGGCGGCGTTCTGCTGTATGCCACCTGCAGCCTGCTGCCGCGGGAGAACGCGGTTCAGGTGGAGCGGTTCCTGAACCGTCACCCGGAGTTTCACCTGGACGCCCTGCCCCCCGCCGTGCCGGAGGCCTTCATCGGGGAAACCGGCTCTTTCGGGCTGCAGCTGCTTCCCCACCGGGACGGCACGGAGGGTTTCTTCATCGCCAGGATGCGCCGCGTATGACGACGGACCGACCGCAGCTGACCGGCCTGACCCCGGAGGAACTGGCTGTCTGGCTCAAAGACCTGGGCGAGCCCGCTTTCCGCGCGCGCCAGGTGATGGACTGGCTGGTCAAAGGCCGGGATTTCGGGGAGATGCGAAACCTGCCCGCGGCCCTGCGGGAACGGCTGCCCTCCCTCGCCGTCGCGCAGCCCGCCGCCATCCTGGAGCGCCATCCGTCCCGGGACGACGGCACGGTCAAGCTGTTGTTCAGCCTGCAGGACGGCCAGTGCGTGGAAGGCGTGCTGATGCGCTACGCGCACGGGGTCACCCTGTGCCTGTCCACCCAGGTCGGCTGCGCGATGGGCTGCGCCTTCTGCGCCAGCACCCTTGGGGGCAGGGTCAGGAACCTGACACGCGGGGAGATGTGCGGTATGGCGTATCTGGCCAACCGCATGCTGGAACCGGAGCGGCTCGGCAACGTCGTGCTGATGGGCAGCGGCGAGCCCCTGGACAACTACGAGGAAGTCACGGGCTTCCTCCGCCTGGTTTCGATGCCGGAGGGGTTCAACCTGGGGCTCAGGCATATCTCCCTGTCCACCTGCGGCCTGACCGGGCCCATGAGGCGCCTCGCGGACGAGGGGCTGCCGGTCACCCTGTCGGTTTCCCTGCACGCGCCCAACGACCGGATCCGCGCGCAAATCATGCCGGTCGCGCGCGCCTTCCCGATGGAAGACCTGCTGGACGCCTGCCGATACTATATCCAACAGACCGGGCGCCGCGTCGTGTTCGAGTATGCCCTCATCCACGGGGTCAACGCGCTGCCGGCGCACGCCAGGGAGCTGGCGTCCCGCGTCCGGGGCATGCAGTGCCACGTCAACCTGATTCCCTTGAACGACGTCCCCGAAAGGGACCTGCGCGCGGCGGAGCGGGACGAGGTCAGGAGATTCAGGGAGGAGCTGGAGCGCCTGAACGTGTCGGTCACCGTCCGCCGCCAGCTGGGCGACGATGTCGCGGGCGCCTGCGGGCAATTGCGCGCGCGCAGGCTGAAAACGCCCACGGCGCCGGGGGGAGAGGGGGGAGCCGGATGATTTCGGCTGTCAGGACGCACTGCGGCAAGGTCCGCCCCAGCAACCAGGACGCCTTTCTGGAGCGGCCCGGCCTGTTTCCGCTCTATGCCGTTGCCGACGGCATGGGCGGGCACAGGGGCGGCAACGTCGCCAGCGCGATGGCGGTGGAAAGCCTGCGCATGATTGACATATCGGCGCTTCCGGAGGAAGCGGCGCTGGCCGCCGCCGTCATGGACGCCAACGCGCGCATCTGGCAACGGCAGCTTCATGACCTGAGCCTATCGGGCATGGGGACCACCCTGACGGCCCTGTGGGAGGCGCCGGATTACCTGGTGCTGGCGCACGTGGGCGACAGCCGCGCCTACCGCCTGCGGGACGGGATGCTCACCCAGATGACCCTGGACCATTCCCTCGTCGGCGAGCTGCTGCGCTCCGGCGCCATCACCCCGGACATGGCGCGCAACTACCCCTACCGCAACATCGTCACCCGCGCGGTGGGGACGGAGGCTTCGCTCACCTGTGACGTGCTGCGCGCCGACCGCCAGCCGGGGGACCGCTGGCTGCTGTGCTCGGACGGGCTGACGGAGTACGCGGGCAGCGACCAGATTCTAAGCGCGCTGGCGCTGCCTCTACAGGAGGCTGCGGACTCCCTCCTGGCCGTCGCGCTCAATGGCGGGGGCCGGGACAACATCACCCTGCTCGTGCTGGAGGTGCCGGCATGATCGGGACGGTGCTCATGGAGCGCTATAGGCTGGAAGACCAGATTGGCGAAGGCGGCATGGCCTCCGTCTACCGGGCCCTGGACCTGCGGACCGGCCACCGGGTCGCCGTCAAGTTCCTCAAGCAGGAGCTGCAGGCCAATCCCGAGTTCCTCGACCGCTTCCGCCGGGAAGCCACCGCGGCCAGCCGCATGTCCCACCACAACATCGTCAACCTCCTGGACATCGGGGACAGCCCGAACGCGCCCTACCTGGTGTTCGAGTTCGTGGATGGGAAAACCCTGAAGGAAATCATTGCCGAGCACGGAAAACTGCCGCAGGGCACCGCGGTGCAGATCGCGGTGCGCATCCTGTCCGCCCTCCGCCACGCGCACGAGGCGGGCGTCATCCACCGGGACATCAAGCCGCAGAACATCCTGGTGGACCGGCAGGGGTACATCAAGGTGTCCGACTTCGGCATCGCGCGCATGGTCGGCGCCAACACGCTTTCGGACGCCGAGGGGAAACAGAGCGTCATGGGCTCGGTGCACTATTTTTCTCCGGAGCAGGCGCGCGGGGAGACCACAACCTTCGCTTCGGACCTCTATTCCGTCGGCGTGGTGCTCTACGAGATGCTGACCGGCAAGGTACCCTTCGAGGGCGAGACGCCGGTCTCCGTCGCCATGCAGCACATCCAGGCCGCCCCGCATCCCGTGCGGGAGCTGGCGCCCGACGTGTCTGCGCCGGTGGAGGCCGTGGTCACCAAGTCCATGGCGAAGGACCCGAAGGACCGCTACGCCTCCGCCCTCTTAATGGCGCAGGCGCTGCACGCGGCGCTGCTGCCGGAGAAGGAGGGGGAGCCTGCGGAGGGCGCCCTCCTGGCCTCCGGAAGGACAGGGATCCGCAAACCCAAACGCAAAGCCGGCCTGCGCGCCCGCCTGCTGACGGCGGCCCTGGGCGTTGTCCTGCTGGCCGGGCTGGTGCTGGGCGCCTTCTTCATCTTCCGGGATATCGTCAACAGCACCCGGGTGCCGCTGCTGACCGGCTACCCGCTGGAGCGCGCGCTGCGCGAAGCTGAGCGCGAAGGCCTGCAGCCGCGGGTCGTGCGCACCAGCAGCGACGAGCCCGTGGATACCGTCGTTACGCAGAACTACGACGTGGGCGAACCCATCCGCCGCGGGGACGTCATCCTGCTCACGGTGTCCTCCGGCCCTGCCCGCAAACCGGTGCCTGAGGTGACCGGGATGACTGTGCTGGTGGCGAACGCTGTGCTGGAACGCATCGCGCTGGAGGCGATGGTCACGGAGGAAATCATCAACCCCGCCCCGCGGGGTACGGTGCTGTCGCAGAATCCGGAGCCAGATGTTATGATGGATGCCGGTGACATCGTGCAGCTGGTGATTTCCGCCGGGCAGTCCGCGGTTCCGGAGCTGGGGGGAATCATCTGGACGGAAGCGGCGGACATCCTGGAGCGCGCCAAGCTGCGCCTGGGCAAGGTCACCGAGGTGCAGGTGGACGAGCCAGGCCAGCAGGGCCGCGTGGCGTCCCAGCTGCCGGTCGCGGGGGAGCAGGTTGCGGAGGGCACGGCGGTGGACCTGGTCGTCTACGTGCCCCTGGTGACCGAGCCGCCCCCCAGCCCTGGCGTTTCCCCGGGCGCCCGCAGATGAGGGAAGGCACCATTGTCGAAGGGCGCGGCGGCTTGTATACCGTCCGGGACGGGGCGGGGACGGATTACGTCCTGCGCGCCAAAAAGAAATTCCGCCGCCAGAACTTGACGCCCCTGGTCGGCGACCGGGTGTGCTTCCTGCCCGGCAGCCTGGAAGAGCACGGGTGGCTGGAGGAAATCCTGCCCAGGACGTTCCAGGGTTTGCGGCCGCCGGTCGCCAATGTCAGCCTGCTGGTTGTCGTCCTGGCACCGGAGCCTGCGCCGGATTTGCTGTTGGCGGACAAGCTGCTGGTAACCGCCTTTGGCCAGGGAATCACCCCCCTGATCGCCGTCAACAAGCAGGAACTGGACGCCGGGCTCGCCCCCAGAATGCGGGTTGCCTACGCGCCGGCCGGCGTCCCCGTGCTGGCGGTCAGCGCGGCCACGGGTGAAGGGCTGGATGCGCTCAGCCAGGCCTTGTCCGGTCACCTGTCCTGCTTTGCCGGCCAGTCTGGCGCGGGAAAGAGCACGCTGATTTCCAGGTTGACAGGCCGGGAGCTCGCGTCCGGTGCCATCAGCCCCAGAATCCGGCGCGGGCGCCAGACCACCCGCCACATCACCCTGATTGAGGAACGGGGGCTGCGGGTGCTGGACACGCCGGGGTTCAGTTTGCTGGAAACGCCTGACGACCTGGAGCCGCAGCAGCTTGCGCGGCATTACCCGGAGTTCGAGGCCTACCTGGGGCAGTGCCGCTTCGATCCCTGCCTGCATGACCGGGAGCCCGGCTGCGCGGTCGCGGAGGCTGTCAGCCGGGGGGCGCTTGACGCGGGCAGGGTGGAGCGTTACCGGGAACTGCTTGCCCAAACGAAAGAGAAATGGAGTACTCGCTATGATTGAAATCGCCCCTTCGGTTCTTGCCGCGGATCCCCTGTTCGTATACAGGGATGTCAGCCGCATTGTGGACGCGGGAGCGGACTTGCTGCACCTGGACGTGATGGACGGGCACTTTGTGCCCAACCTGTCCTTCGGGCCTTCCTTTGTCAGCGCGCTGAAAAGCGGCTTCCCTGAAATGAGGCGGGACGTCCACCTGATGATCAGCAATCCGGAAAGGCACCTGGACGCCTTCATCAAAGCCGGGTCCGACGAAATCACAATCCATCTGGAGATTGAAGGCGACCTTCCCGCGCTCCTCCGGCGCATCCGGGCGGCGGGTCTGCGCGCGGGCCTCTCCATCAAGCCCGGAACCCCGACCTCCGCCATCGTTCCCTACCTGCCCCAGTGCGACCTGGTGCTGCTGATGACGGTGGAGCCCGGCTTCGGCGGGCAGAAGCTTATCCAGGAGGCGCTTCCCAAGCTCGGTGAAATGCGCGCCGCGGGCTTTGCGGGCACCTTGAGCGTGGACGGCGGCGTCAACGGCGAAAACTGCGCCCTGGTCGCGCGTTCCGGCGCGACGCGCCTGGTGATGGGCACCGCCGCATTTACGGCGGCAGACCCCAAGGCCTTCCTGGCCAGGTGCCGGCAGTTTTGAGCCGGACGCCGCCCGGGTTCGAATACCGGGTTTCCCTGGGCCAGAATTTCCTGTTTGACGAAGCGCTTCAAAATCGCCTGGTCGAAGCCGCCGGCGTGGGGCTTTCGGATACGGTGCTGGAAATCGGCGCGGGCCGCGGGGATTTGACCCTTGCCCTGGCAAAACGGTGCCGGCAGGTCGTCACCTTGGAAATCGACCCCCGGCTCGAGCCGGTGCTGCTGGACCGCTTCAGCGGTGTTTCCAACGTCGTCCTGCACATGGCGGACGCGATGGAAGCGGACTTCTCCGCGCTGATGGCGAATTACGGGCCCTTTCATGTCGTGGCCAACCTGCCCTATAACCTGACCACCCCCTTGCTCAATCGTTTCTTCCGTGAATCCCTGCCCATCCTGGGCGTCAGCGTGATGATTCAGCGGGAGGCGGCAGGCCGCGTCCTGGCAGCGCCGGGCACACCGGAATACGGCCCCCTGGCCGTGCTGGCAGCGTACAGGGCGATGCCCCGGGAGGCGGTCCGTGTGCCCGCCCGCCTCTTCACCCCGCCGCCCAAGGTGGACGGCGCGTTCCTGGTGATGCCCTTTCATGAACGGCCGCCGGTCCGGGTCGAGGACGAGGCTTTATTCTTCAGGCTGCTGGGTGTTGCTTTCGCCATGCGCCGAAAAACATTGGCCAACAACCTGGCCGCCGGCTTTTCCATCCCCAGGGAACGGGCGCTGGCCATGATGCTGTCCGCCGGCCTCCCGGCCGACGTCCGGGGCGAACGGCTGCGCCTGGAGGACTTCGTGTCACTGTCAAATCTACTAAGCAAAGACTTAAAATTGTAATTAATTTGTAACAACTATTTACAATTAAGAAATAATATGATATCCTGCGCGCATGAAAAGCATCCGGATGCTTCAAACCAGGCAGGGCAGTCCGTTCCGCCGCGCGGCGGCGGTATTGTTGTGTTTGGTGGCGCTATGCTTCCTCGTATCCGTTTCAGCCTATGAAACCCTTCGTCCCGGCGCGCAGGGGCCGTCCGTCCGCTCCCTGCAGTCCGCCCTTGCTTTCCTGGGATACCCGCTCATTGCGGACGGGAAGTATGGGACGATAACCCAAAACGCGGTGACTGCCTTCCAGCAGCAGCAATCCCTTCAGGCCGACGGCCTAGCCGGCAGGCTTACCCTGGGGCGGCTGTACGGCCTTGCCCCGCAGTTCATGCCGGAAACAGGCGCGGCGGCCACCGTGCCGCCTCCCGGCTCCAGCGTGCCGCAGGCTCCGCCTTCCGGCGGAACGGCTTCCGTGCGCACTGCGAACGGGGGCTCGCTCAACCTGCGTTCCTCCGCTTCCTACGGGCAAAACACCGTTTTGCAGATTCCAAACGGAGCGATGGTCCTCATCCTGGAGGAGCGGGGCATCTGGACAAAAGTGGCATACGAAGGCAGGCAGGGCTTCGTCGTGTCCTCCTTCCTGGCAAGCGGCGCGAGCGCCGCGCCGACGCAAGCCCCGTCTGCGGACGTGCCTTCCCCCTCCGCCCGGCCTCCCGCCGGCGCGGCCGGCACCGCGCAGGTTTCAACGCCCAACGGCGGCAGCCTCAACCTCAGGGAACGTGCGGTTGCCGGCGCCCGCGTGCTCGCGGTCATTCCCGGCGGCGCGACCGTTCCGGTCCTTGCCAGGCTGGGCGCCTGGAGCCAGGTCCGGTTCGGGAACCGGGATGGCTTTGTCCTGGATGTCTTTCTGCGCCACCCGGGAACCCAGGCGCCCACCGCCACGCCGCCGGCCTCAGCCAGTGAGCCGCCGCCTGCCGCAGGGACCGCGACTGTCAGCACGGCGCGGGGGCGTTTCCTGAACTTCCGCAGCGCGCCGGCTTCCGGGAACAATATCGTCGGGCAAATTCCCTCCGGCGCCCGGCTCCGCGTCATCAGCGGGGATTCCGACTGGTGCCGGGTGGAGTATCAGGGAAGGGACGGCTACGTCATGGCGTCCTTCCTTCGTTTCGACCCCTCCGTGCAGACACCGGCCCCGACGCCGGCCCCGCAGGCCACCGCGGCGCCTTCCCAGACGCCGGATGCAGGCGCCGTCTTTGGCGCCACCCTGAGACTCGGCAGCCGGGGGGAGGCGGTCGAGGCGCTGCAGCGGCGGCTCGTCGAACTGAAGTACAACTGCCGCGTCACCGGAAGCTACGATGAAATGACCCGCCAGGCGGTCTTGGAGTTCCAGCGGAAGAACGCCTTGACGGCGGATGGTGTCTTCGGGAGCCAGTCCGCGGGGGTGCTGATGGGCGCCGCCGCAATCGCCGCGGACGCGCCAGCGCTGAGCTACCGGACGCTGCGCATCGACAACCGGGACGGCTCGGGCGGCGCGGTCAGCGCCATGCAGCGCGCCCTACTCGACCTGGGTTATCCGCTGTCCGTAACCGGCACTTTCGATATCCCGACCCATCAGGCGGTGGTCGGATTCCAGCAGCGCAACGGCCTGGTCATCTCCGGCATCGCGACGCCGCAAACCCAGGCCGCTGTCTTTTCCTCCGGCGCGAAGGGTTTTTCCATGCCCGCCGCCCAGCTGGACGCGAGCGAGGGGAAGGGCGGCGGCCCCTCCGCGTCCCAGGTCCGGTTGCTGCACTGGTTTGACGACGTCAAGAGAAGCGCCTCTTCCGGCCAGCGCGTCACGGTTTACCATCCCGGCAGCGACACCAGCTTTACCATCCGCTTTTATTCCATGGGCAACCACGCCGATTCGGAGCCGGCTACCTGGCGGGACACCCAGCTGATGAACCGCGCATTCGGGACGCCTTCCTGGAACATCAACATCGTCTACGTCAAATTGGTGGACGGCAGATGGACCATGGCGGCCATGCACAACCGCCCGCACCTGACCGGCTCCATCAACGACAACGGCTTTGGCGGCCACCTGTGCGTCCACTTCCTGCGGGACATGGAGGAAGTCAACCGAACCAGCCCGGATTACGGCGCGTCCAACCAGCGCGCCTTGCGCAGGGCCTGGAAGGCGCTGACGGGCGAAACGGTCGAATAATCCGGCGAACAAGGCAAAAATACAGCGCAGCCCGGAGGGTCTGCGCTCAGACTGTCGAAAAAGGTCTGCGGACCTTTTTCGATTCGGAGGATTGCTGCGGAATGTTTTCGCTGTTCGCGAAAACGCCCCGCGCGTCCGGCAGAGCCGGACGACACGATGATCATCGGTGGGCTGCCGCCCGCCAAAGCCCCCTGCATCATCCTCTGTAGTAAGGTTTTTTGACAGCCCGGGCGCAGCCCGGAGGGTCTGCACTTTTTTGAATCGTATTGTTTATCGGATTCTGGCGTAAAACCTGGGAAAATGAATTGCTGACGATTACTTCGCCAGCATGAAAGCAAGCAGCACCACTAGCCCGAGGGCAAAAAGAATCAGGCTGAATGACAAGGTCCGCTGAATGCGCCGAAGCGTGTCGTGCGCGGTGTTCCATGCGGCTGCGAACAGATGGGTATAGCTGTGACCGCTTGAACCCCGGTTAAAAATGCGCCGCGTGATGCCGGAAAGCCTGTCCGCGAACCTGCCCAGGGTGAAGGTAAAGCGGTTGCCGACCAGTACCACGTTCGATTTCTCGCGTGTTCTCTTGAAAACGGTATGCATCAGGAACACGACCACCCCGTCCGCGAGAATTTCCAGGGTTCTGGCAATCAAAGTCGTCAGCGCGCCGATGGCATACATGGCTTTTTCTGCTCCGTCCAGGAAAGCCGCCGCCGCGCCCGTTGCCTTCATGGCCAGGGGCAGAAGCACTCGTTCTGTCAGCATATCCAGCGGGGCGGACAGCAGAAACCCGATCTTTGTCAATCCTTGGACCGCAGGGCGATACAACAGGTCTTCCAGGTCCAGCCATTGCGGCCAACGGTTCGTATAAATCCTGCCGCGGTGTCCGTCGGGCACCGACAGTGCCTTGCGCACCACGACCAGGTACAGCAGCGCGCCGACCAGCAGGGATTTCGCGCTGCCCATCAGATTCACGCCGGACAAGTACTCCACCGCATGCGCTGGCGGATGCGCATGCAGGAAAGGCAGCGAAAGGTTCGCCAGACTGGTCAGCAAACCGCCCGGCTTGACGCCCAGTACAAACAGCAGCAGGGAAGCCGCACCCAGGGAAATGGCAGTCATCGGTTTCATCGACTTCCCTACTTCGCCGTATTCCTTCTGTCGCTCCGGGTGCTTTTCAATGAAAATCACAATGAACAGCTTGAGCATATAGCAGAATGTAAGCCCGCCTGTCAGGATGAACAGCCATTCGGCCGCCTTGTACCAAACGGCGTTTTCCCCCAAGTGCTGAAGGTGGACGATGTACTCGACCAGGCTTTCATGCAGCAGGGTCTTGCTTGCATACCCGCTGAACAGCGGAATCCCGCTGATGGACGCGGCGCCTACGCCAAAGCACAGCATCAGACCCCACTTCCGGCGTCCGAAACCGCGGATGTCGTTGAGGTTAAGGCTGTGCGTCCTGAGGTACACGATTCCGGCGCAAATGAAGAGCACCAGTTTGATCAGACTGTGGTTGAGCATATGGAGCACGGTGCCCTGGGCCGCCAGGGCGTTGTGCTCGCCCAGCAGGGACTGCATCCCGATGCCCAGCAGGATAAAACCGATCTGGCTCATGGACGAGCAGGCCAGCGTCCGCTTTAAGTCAATGGAAAACAGCGCGAGCAGCGCGCCCAGCGACATATTGATCAACCCAAGGATGAGCAGCAGGTTTCCCCAGTGTTCGTCGCCGAGAAAGAGGCGCGAAGTGATAACGACGATGCCAAATATACCGACTTTGGTCAGGATTCCGGACAGGAGCGCGCTGGCGGGAGCCGGCGCGACCGGATGGGCTTTGGGTAGCCAGACATGCAGGGGGAACATCCCGGCTTTGGCTCCGAAACCGGCAAGTATCAGGACGCCTGGCAGGAAGAGGCTCCCTTTCGGCATGCTTTCAGCCTTGGCAGCCAGTTCGTCGAACTGAAGCGTGCCTAGGCGGAGTTTAAGCATCATCAGCCCCATCAGCATCGTCATGCCGCCCAGAATCGCAATGGCGAGATAGGTCTGCCCGGTTCGCATCGCCTTCGGGGTCTCCTCGTGGATGACCCAGGTGTAACTGGTGAACGAAAGGATTTCGAAGAAAAGGAAGGCGGTGATCAGATCGTCCGAGAGGAAAACACCGACGGTCGCCCCCATGGTCAGCAGCGTGAAAGCGGCGTATCGTGCCTGAGCGTGACCGTGGGCCATATATTCCGGCGTAAACAGGCTGGTTACAAACCACATCAGGCAAGCAACCGCCGCGTAAAGTGTCCGGAAGCCATCCGCCCGCAGGCTCAGCCCCAGCGCCATGACCTTGGGGAAACTAAACTGCATGGGCTGCCCGTACAGCAGGTACAGCGCTGAGGCGACAAACAGAACTCCGGTGACCAGCGCCATGGCCCGATAGGCATACGGGGTCTTGCGACGGCCGAGGGCGTATGCGGGCGCCGCAGCAAGGAAAGGCAGCGCGACCAGCAGCAGCGGGATTGCTCTCATCTATGCCACACCCCCTTACACCAGTCCGCTCGCAGCGCGCGTGATGAAATCAACCAGCGGCCGGCTGAAAAACCCGGCGGCCAGCATCAACGCGGTCAGCGCGGCCAGGCTGATCCGGATTTCCGTTTCCACAGGCTTTGTGCCGGGGGCGTTGCCCGGCCGCCGTCCGATAAAAATGAATGTGGAGGGAACCAGCAGGTAGATGCCTGTCAGCAAGGCGCTGACCAGCAAAGCGGTCAATCCCAGGTAGGGGAGCAGGCCGCCGGACAGGACGGCTGCCTGGGCAAGGGCCCACTTGCTGATGAATCCGATGAATGGCGGAATCCCCGTCATCGCCAGGCTCCCCAGCGCGAATGCCGCGCTGAGAACCGGCCAGTCCCTTCCAATCCCGTGAAGTTCCCCGACCTCGTGGATTCCAGCCCTGTCGTTGTAAACCCCCGCGATGAGGAACAGGGTGATTTTCATCAGCGCATGGAACACCAGGTGCAGCAGGCCTGCCGCCAACCCCTGGCCGGTGAGCAGCAACGCGCCAAACAGGATATAGGATAAGTTCGAGACGGTCGAGTATGCCAGCCGCCTTTTCAAGTGTTTTTCCTTCAGCGCCATCGAGCAGCCGAAAACGATGGTAAAGCAGGTCAGCGCGAGCGGGATATACTGTGCGTAGCTGGCCCGGATGACCAAAGCGCCAAAGCTGAAGTACGTAACGCGCAGAATCGCGAAGACGCCCGACTTGACCACGGCGACCGCATGCAGCAGGGCGGTAACCGGCGTCGGGGCGACGGAGGCTGTAGGCAGCCAGCCATGCACGGGAAATACGGCTGCCTTGACCGAGAAACCGAGAAAACAGAGCAGATAGCCAAGCCGGAGCTGGGCCGTATGCTCCACTGCCACCCCCCTGAACAAACCTCCTGGCACGAAGTTCGTCGTACCTCCGAAATAGACGAGGTATACCAGGCCGATGAAAGCGAACGCCGCGCCGCCCAGCGAATAATACAGGTATTTGAGCCCCGCGCGGATAGAGCCGGAGTCCCCCTTTTGCATGACCAGGGGGAGTGTCGAAAGGGACAGCATTTCATAGAAGATGTAAAGCGTCACCAGATTGGCGCTCATCGCAATGCCGAGGGTGATGCCGTAGCTCATCAGGAAGAAGGCGAAGAAGGAAATCTCCTTCTGGGTTCCCCGCATATACCCCAGCGCATAAAGGGTGGTCAGCGGCCAGAGCAGTGCGATCAGGCCGGCGAACAAGCGCCCGATGCCGTCCAGCTTCAGCGCGAAAGAGAGCCGGTCATTGAATTGAATCAGGCTCAGCCGCGGGAAATTCCCGAAGATTGCGACTGTGGCGAGCACAGTGGTCAAAATCGTCAGGCAAAGAATGTAGGCGTCGCGCGCCGCGCGCCCCTTCCAACGGACCACAGGCAGAAGCGCGCCCGCGGCGATGGGGAGCGCGATGGCAGCCAGGAGCGTCAATCCTTCCATGTGGTTCCCCGCGTCACATCAGGGCGTTTGCCAGGCGTGTGAAGGATTCAATCATAAAGTTGGGGAAAATGCCCAGCAGCAGGATGGCGAGGGAGAGGATGAAAATGGGGACCAGCATCATCAGGCTGGGCTCCGCTTTTGGCAGCGCGGATACCGCTTCCCCATCCGCCATCCCGCCAAAAAAGGCGGACACGCTCGGCGGCAGGAGATAAGCGGCGGTCAGGATGGCGGAAATCAGCAACACAATCGGAACCAGCCAGCTAAACACAGGCGCGCCTGTGGAAAGGGCGCCTTCGGCAATGTACCACTTCGCGATGAACCCGCCAAGCGGGGGAATGCCCACCAGGGAAATCGCGCACACGGCGAACATCCACATGGTCCAGGGCATTCTCCGGCCCAGGCCGTGCATTTCCTCAACCCGGGTAATCCCGGTCTTGAAGATGATGGCGCCGGCGCACAGGAAGAGGGCGTCCTTGGTCAGCGCGTGAAAGACCAGTTGCAGCAGTGCGCCGTCCAGCGCCATCGTATCCAGCATGTACAGGCCGCACAGCACATAGCTGACCTGGGAGACGCTCGAGTATGCCAGCCGTTTTTTCAGCACCTTCTCACGCAGCGCCAGCATCGAGCCCATGAACACCGTAACGGTCGCGCAGCCAAGCAGCGCCCACTGCACCCAGGTGCCGCGGATGAAATCGGCTCCGATGACATAGAAAACCATGCGGAAAATGCACAGCACGCCGGCTTTCGTAATGACGCCGGACAATACCGCGCTGGCAGGGGCCGGCGCTACTGGGTGCGCGGTCGGCAGCCATCCGTGCATGGGAAACATGCCCGCCTTGGTGCCGAAGCCCACCAAGGTGATGAAAATGACGACCAGGAAAGCGTCCTTGGATATCGTCAGCGAGCCGGCGAGGAGAGAGCCCCCCTCGACGAAATACGCGCTGGATATATTGGGTGTCAGGATGAAGATGCCCATCAGGCCCATCGTTGCGCCGGCGACTGAATAGATCAGGTATTTGATGCCGGCGGCGACGGCTTCCTTGGTGCGGGTGTGCAGCACCATCGGGACGGAGATAAAGGTCATCAGTTCAAAGAACAGGTACATGGTGACCATCGTCCCCGACAGCGTCAGCGCCATGAGCGAGGCCAGGGTCATCAAGTAAAAGGCATAGTAGCTTTTCTCGTTTTGTTCGTGCTTCATATAGCTGAAGGAGAAGAAGCCACTGACCGTCCACATCAGCGCCATGACAGCGGAAAAGATGCGGCTGGTTCCGTCGGAACGCAGCGCGATGGGCAGCTGCTCTGTCATTTTGAAGAGCACGAGGGTTCGCTGCCCGTCCAGCGCGACGAGCGCGACGACCACGCATTCCATTACCAGGATTGCGCCGACGAACAGGCAACGGTCTTCCCGGCGCTCGTTGAGCCAGGGCATCAACGTCAGCATCAGTGCCCCGGCGGCGGGCAGAAGGATGGCAATCAGCAGCAACATACCTTCCATTTCAGGCATTCCTCCTCAGGCAAACATCTTGATCCCGGCTTCGATAATCCGGATGATGGGACCGGAACCGACGCCAAGGTACAGGGTCATCAGCATCGAAATTACCAGGGCAACAGCGGCGTGCCGCGGTATGCGTTCATTTCGGGGGTACTCGATGTCGGGTGCTTTCCGGTAAATTGAAACGACGGTGTGCAGGAAGTACACGGCATTGAGCAGGGTGCTGATTGCCAGGGAAATCAGCACCAGCGCGCGGATTGAACCCCCGAAGGGCATACTGGCAAGGGCGATTTGGAGCTTGGAAATGAAGCCGCCTGTAAATGGAATGCCGACCATGCTCATTGCGCTGAAGGTGAACACGATGCCGGCCAGCACGTCGCGGTGGCCCGCGCCGTGAAGATAATGGAAGCGCTTGTGATCACCCGAAACGCGTGTCAGCTCGCCCGTCGAGATAAACAGCAGCGATTTTGCCGCAGAATGGGCCAGCATCTGGAACAGCGCTGCCGTCAAGCCGGCCAGGGTGCCCATGCCGATACCGATGTACACGTAGCCCACCTGCGCCACGGAGGAATAGGCAATCATCCGCCGGATATCCCGCTGGCTGATGGCAATGACGGATGCGACGAGCATTCCGCCGATGCCGCAATAGAATAAAAAGGAGCCGATTTGCTGGGACTGGATGATGTCGATGCCAATCACGCGCCATAAGAACTTGATCAACAGGAACAGGTAGGCTTTGCTGATGATGCCGCTGAGCACCGAACTGCTCAGCGCCGGTGCGAAGGAATAGGCGTCCGGCGCCCAGGCGTGGAAGGGAAACATCGCGCTTTTGATTCCCAGGCTGATGGTAATCAGCGCGATGACTACGGTGAGTACCTCCCGGTACGTTCCGCTTTCATAGATTTCTCTGACGGACTGGTTCAGCGGCTCCATCAGCAGGTGGCCGGTGATGCCGTACAGCATGGATATCCCCAGGAGCACCAAGCCCGAGGCCAGCAGGTTCATGACCATGTAGCGTGTGGCGGCGACCAGCGTGTGCCCGTGCTGTCGGACAATGATCAGCGCGCAGGAGGCAATCGTCATGATTTCGATAAACACATAAGCGGTGAACAGGTCGTTGGTGTAAATCATCACTAGCGTCGCGGCCATCACCAGATCCATCATGATGAAATATAGGTTCAGCTTCTGGAGGGTGACCAGAGAGGGCAGGCGCGCGTGCCCGGCGAGGAGGGAGACGAACAGCACAGCGGACAGCCCGGTTGCCATCAGCGCCTCCAGGCTGCCGATACGGATTTCGTTGCCCCAGGGTGCGGGGAAGTGGCCCATCATGAATGTATACGGCTCGTCCAGTCCCAACGTCATGCCCAGCGTACCTGCACTGAGCGCCAGAACGCTTCCGATGGTGAAGAGGGTCGTCATCAGCGCGGCGCGCGGTTTCAGCACCGAGGTTACAACGCCTGAAACCATGCACAGCATGATTGAGAAGAAGGGGAAGTTCTGTACGATACCCATCAATCGCCCTCCGCCTTGGCCAACAGGGCAATCTGGTCGATGTCCAGCGTTCTGTACCTCCGGTACAGCCGTATGGTCAGCGCCAGCATGATGGCGGTAAAGCTGACGGAGACCACGATGCCGGTCAGCACCAGGCCCGCGGGGATGGGGTTGATGTAGCGGGCGGTGTCCGTCACGCCGTCGACCACGATGGGCGCCTTCCTGCCGTGGATGTATCCCATGGAGGCCAGGAACAGGTAAACGGCGGTATCCATGATGTTCAGCCCGATGATTTTTCGGATCAGGTTTCGCTGCAGCAACAGGATGCCAAACCCGATGCCAAAGAGGATGACCGCGACGGTCTGCTCCAGGTTTTCATAAAGCATTTGCAGCATGCCGCGCCCCTTACAGCCCGCCCTTGCGGAAAAGGGCGTAAAAGATGTACATCGTGCATGCGACCACCATGCCGACCGCGATATTCAGTGGCATGATCAGCCCGCTGGAAAGAATCGCGCCGGGGACACCCAGGGGGATTCCCGATTCCAGGCGGTTTGCGCCGCAATAGAACGAGTAGGTCTTGGCAAGCCCATAGAACAGCAATGAGCAGAAACTCACCCACTTGAAGGTCTCGTAGCGGAAGAACCGTCCGGACTTTTCAAACCCAAAGGCGTTTAGGTACAGAATCAGTCCGGCGGAGATGATGGCCCCACCCGAGAATCCGCCCCCGGGAGACAGGTGGCCGTTCAAAATGACATAGACGCCGAACAGCAGCACGACCGGGGTCAGAAGCTTGGCGCTTGCCTGGAGGATGCGGTCATTCTTTGGCTCATGGTGCCGGTCGTCCGCGTCCTCGGCAATCTGCTCCATGACCGGCATCCCCTGGCTGTCCTTGTCGATTCGCAGCAGAATCAGCACGGCGCAGGCGGCGATGAACAAAACGGTGCTTTCCCCCAGGGTGTCAAAGGCGCGGTAGTCCAGAATCATGCCGGCGACGATATTGACGGCGCCTGTTTCCTGCAGCCCCCGTTCGATATATCGCCGGGTGACGATATTGCTGCCGGGCGTGTCAGCCGCGCCAAAGCGCGGCATGTTGGCCACCGTTTCCAGCAGGAAGAAAATCATCAGCGCGCCAAGCGTGAGCGCTAGCGCAACATATAGCCGGGTAATGACCTTCTGTCCCCTCGTATGCGCCCACTTGGTAAAGTCGTAGTGAGCCATCCGGTCCAGCGCGATTTCCCGCTCATGCTTGCGGCTGTCGGTCAGTTCCCGCTGCTGCTCGAGCAGTTGCTTCAGGTTTTCCTTTTCTGCTGCTTCCTGCTTCAATGAATCGGCAATCCGGTCATCCAGCCCCGAAAAGCCGTCCCTCATCCAACAGAGGAAACGGGCTTGTGGCATTGATTGCCAGTTATTTCTGCGTTTTGTCACGTTCCCGTCCCCCTTCCGTCTTGATTTCATGGATTTTCTTCATGGTAACGAAGAACAGTACGCTTGTGATTCCGGCTCCGACCGCAGCCTCGGTGATGGCCAGGTCCGGGCTTTCCAGCAGCATCCAGATGACCGCCATGATCAGGCTGTATGCCATGTAGACAATCAGAGAGGTCAGGAGATTGCGGGTCATGCTGACCGCCAGGGCGCAGACAATCAGCATGGCCAACAGGGCGATGTGCACGAAACTCATTCGTCATCCCCCCTTTCCCGGGCCTCGGGCGGCGGAAGCTGGTGCCAGATCGGGTTGATGGTTACCTCAAGCCGCGCGATGAGGTGGCTGCCCACGGGGCTTGCCAGCCACAGGAAGCAGATAATCAGCAACAGTTTCAGCGCCATCCAGATATCCAGCGCGCTGACCGTCAAGGACAGCAGGCACAGCATCAGGCCCAAGGTGTCGCCTATTGCTGCCGCGTGCATCCGGTTGAGCACATAGTTGAACTTGTATATGCCCGCTACGGCGGTGAACAGCACGACGATTCCGCTGAGCATAAGGGCGCAGGAAACAATAAACCGAACCCACTCAAGCATGGCGCTCTCCCTGCTCCCGCTCTTTTGCCTGCCGCTCCAGATAAACCCCCATGTATACCTTGCAAAGAACCACCACCGCCAGGAAACTGATCATCGCATACAGCATGGCGACGTCGGTCAGGTATCCCTCCCCGATCATCAACGCAACCACCCCGATCATGATGATGATTTGCGTTCCGATCATGTTGATGGCGACGATACGGTCGGCGATGGAAGGACCCTTGACCGCGCGGATAAAGCAGGCGACCAGCATGATTGCAAGTACGCACAGGCTTGCCACGCAGAATGTCTCGTATGCGCTGGAAATGCTCATGCCCCGGCTCCGTCTTCGGGATTGCTTTCCAGACTCAGCAACTCCTGTTCAAATACGCCGCCGGCCAGCCCCTCCTCCATGCTTTCATCCAGGCAGTGCACCAGGAACTCGTCCCCCTGGATATGCACCGTAATCGTGCCGGGTGTCAGCGTAATGCTGTCCGCGAACACAACACGGGCTGCCGGGTTGCTCAGCTTCGTTTTGAAGGAAGCCAGCTTGGGCACCACGACATCTCGGTCGGTGAACACCAGCCGCATCACGGCGATATTCGCCTTGATGATTTCAACAATCAGCAGACGGACATACTTTAGATAACCCGGAACTTTTTTTAGGATATCCAGTTGCCTTTTAGCGGTGAACCCCGGAATGACGAAGCGGCGGACGAACCAGGAAATGGCGAGCGAAATCGCCATGCCAAAGACCAGCAGTTCCCACGTCAGCTTCGCGTTGAACACGAACCATAAAAAAAGCAGGAAGGCCGCAATCAATGTTTTCCCTTTCCGGTTGAACGTCAAGGCAGGGGAGGGGGCACGGTCAGGATTATAGCAGTGCACAAGCGATTGTCAACAAAAAGCGGAACTTGGTCCTGTCCCGGGAACAGCCGGGTGCTCGGCTCCGGGGTTCCGCTCGCTTAGCGCTGTTTATTCCGGGTTTCCTTCGGCAGTGCTTGTTTGGCCAGCAGCGCGGCGCCCACCAGCCCGCTGTTGGGATAGAGGGCGGGGGCCTTGATATAGTCTTCCATCTCCGGCAGCTGGCCCCGGTCGATGTATCCGTTGACCATCCTGAGCACCTGCTGGCGGATTTTGGGCAGCAGCTGCTCCTCGTGCATCACGCCGCCGCCCATAAGAATCATTTCGGGGGAAACGACCATCAACGCGTCGACGCACAGCTGGGCCAGGTAATAGGCCTCCAGGTCCCACCCCCGGTGGTCCGGCGCCAGGTCCTTGCCCGGCACGCCCCAGCGGGCCTGCATCGCAGGCCCGGAGGCGAACCCCTCCGCGCAGTTGGGGTGGTAAGGGCATACGCCGTTGAGCAGCGGGTCCTCCTCGTGCCGGCTGAGAAGCACGTGGCCCATCTCCGGGTGCATCAACCCATGCACCAGCCGGCCTTCGGTATACAGCCCGCCGCCGACGCCGGTGCCGATGGTGAAATACAGGCAGCTGCCCAGCCCGATCGCGGCGCCCATCTTGACCTCCGCCAGCGCCGCGGCGTTGACGTCGGTGTCAATCCCGCAGGGAAGCCCCAGCCCGCCCCGGAGCGTATCCAGCAGGGGAAAGCGCTGCCAGGCCAGCTTGGGCGTGTTGAGGATGGTGCCATAGTCCGGGGAGGAGGCGCGCAGGTTAATCGGACCGAAGGCTGCGATACCCAGCGCGTCGACCGGGTGCTCCTTGAAATAATCAATCATCGCCGGCAGGGTTTCCTCCGGCGTCTTGGTCGGGATGCTGGCCTGCTCCAGAAGATGGATGTCCGCGTCGAAGACGCCCATCACCATCTTGGTGCCGCCGGCTTCGATGGCGCCGTACCGCACTTAGGACATCTCCGAATCCAGGATGTCGATTTGGTCCTTGAGCATGGACTGGAAGCGCAGCTTGAACTTCTGCGCGTCCGTTTCCAGCTGCGCGATTTCCTTCTTCAGCTGCTCCTTGCGCGCCTCGAGCTCTTCCAGCTCCGGGTCCGGCACGCTCTCTTCCGCTTCCTTAACAATGTCATCCGCCCGCCGGTTGGCTTCCGCCATCGCCTCGTCACAGGCTTTCTGGGTCTTTTCCAGCAGCAGCTTCGCCGTCTTCAGGTCGCTGGGCCATTCCTGGACCGCGGGGGCGGCGATGGGCGCGAGCGGGGGCGGGGCGCTGGCGGCGGGCATGAAGGGGACGGACGCCTGCTGCTGCTTGAGCTGGTCGCGCAGCTGCTGGATGGTGGCGTTCAGGCTCTCGATTTCATCACAGATGGCGTCCAGGAACTCGTCCACTTCCAGCTGGTCGTAGCCGCGTACCTTGGTCTTGAACTCCTTTTCCTCAATCATCGTGACGGTGATGGCCATGGTGCTTCTCCCTTCAATCGCAAAAATCCCGCGCCTCACTGCGCGTAGCGTTCATCCTGATATCCCGCGTACCCTGCCTGCGGCTCATACGCCGGCGGCGCGTAGGGGTTTTGTGCGCCGTACGCTGGCTGCGGAGGGTAGGCGTTTTGCTGTGGGTATGCGGGCTGGGCCGCCTGGTAGGGCGCGCCGGCAGGCTGCGTATAAATGGGCTGCCCCTGCGCCGGAATCTGGCCGGGGTTCTGCTGCGGCGCCGGGCGCGCCTGCGGCGCGTTGGCGCTGGCGGTCACCGGGTCTGTGTACACCATCATCCCGTTGGGCGCCAGAATATAGAAGCCGACCCTGAGGGACAGGCGCGTCATCGTGCCGCCCAGGGCAAAGCAGGCCCCGTTGAGCATATCCACGTAGCGGCGGACCTCGGTTTTGTCCACCAGCTGGTCCATCACCACCAGGGTGCACTGGCCTTTTCGCAGGCAGGTCATCGCCTGCCTGCAGCCGGTCATGTTGGTGACGTTGATTACGTAGGCGTCCATCGGCCGGGCTTCCGGCTCCGGCTGCGGAGCGCCGGGAAACTGCACCAGGTTGTCTGCCGGTTGCTGTGCCTGCTGGTGCTGTGCTGCGCGGCGGTTGCGTCCGCCGGCGTCTGCCTGGAACTGCTGCAACTGCATCTGCTGGGGGGAAACCCCTTGCGCCTGCGCAGGCTCGGGCATTTGCTGCGCGTAACCCTGGGGCGCTTGCCAGGCCTGGCGCACGGGCGAGAAAGGCTGTGTCGGTTCCCCGGCGTAGCTTTGCGGGGGCGCCGGTTGCCGGTATGCCTCCTGCGGGTCGGCCTGCTGGTAGGTGGGCTGGTATCCGGCAAACGCGGGCTGCTGCTGGTAAGGCGCGCCTTGGTAGTATACCTGCTGTGCCCCCGGCGGCGCGTAAGGGTTCTGGGGGGGGTAATCGGGGTACGCGCCCTGTGCGGGCGTGCGGTCGTCCGGCTCCGGGAACCGGCTGTCGCCCTGCCCGGCCGCGCCGTAGAAAAAGCTGTTGTCGCGGCTGAAAACCGACTTGACCTTATCCGTCGCCTTGCCAAAAAAGTCGCGTAAATCCATTCCGTCCCTCCCTGGGCGCCCCGTCCGGATTTTCCCCATGAATCCCGGATATTATAGCCAAACCGGCGAGCGGGCGCAAGTTTGCGCCGCCCGGCTCAGAAAATCCGGACGACCAGCCCCTCGTACAAGTGCCCTGGGTTGACCGGCACCACGTGAGCTTGGGTGGCGTCCTGGCTGACGATGGTCACCGGCACCAGGTAAGGACCTTCCTGGTATTGCACGACCACGCCGATTTCCCCGCCCTGGTTGATGACCGCGGACGCGGGCACGGCATAGGTGATTACGGATTTGGACAGCTGCACGCGGGCGGCGCGAACGTAGAGGATGGGCTCGATTGCCGAATCCGCCTTCAGCCGCACCAGCATCTCTCCGCCGGAGCGGGTCACCGATTCTACGGTCACGCTGACGGTTGTGCTGTCGAAGCTTTCGATCAGCATCCTGTATTGCTCCCCGACGACGGGGTTCCACCCCAGGTCGTCCGCCAGCATCAGCGCGCCCCAGTCGTACTGGCGCACCAGCCGGTAAATGTCCATCGCGTTTTTCGGACGCTGCGCGATTTCCGGCACTTTGCCTTCCAGCATCGATCGCACCGCCTGCGGGCTGTATTCCTGGTAGGTGGCGGAATTGAGGGCTCCCTCGAAGCCGTCCGTATAAAAGCTGACGATGCCGTTGTCCGTCGCGGCGAATTGCTTCGTCCAGGACTCGATGCGCTGCAGCTGGCTGTTCTCGTTGTCATACAGCCGCGTCAGTTTGGTATCCTCAATGTATTTCTGCTTCAGGTAGGCGTGCCGCGCGCTGATGGACTCCTTGAGCAGCAATTCCTGGTTGAGCAGGTTGCCCTTCGCGCCGCGCACCAGGGACTGGGTCTCTGCCGCCCGCTGCATGACGGCGGTGTCCAGCCGGGCCAGCTGGTTGTCCTGTGTGGTGGAGGCGGCTAGCAGCACCTTGTGATAGTCCTTGATTTGCGTGCGGTAGCTTTGCAGCCGCTCCAGCTCCCTGGCCGAGAAGCCGGTGGAGAACACGGTGCAGATCGGGTCGCCCCGGCTGACGGCGGAGCCTTCCTCCGCGGTATAGCGCACGTCGGACACGTTCTCCTGCTGGAAGACCGATTCGTTGCGCACGATCAGCGCCTGCCCGGAAAAGGTGGAGCCTTGCTCGGAGATGGTGACCACGGCCGTGCCCTGCTCCTTCTTCCCGAAGAACTGGCTGGCGGCAGTCGCTACCAGGACGATAATCAGCGCGGCCAGGGCAAGGTACAGATACGTCAGCGCGCTGCGCCTCCTGGGCGGCGCGCGGTAAATCATCCGGTCGTCCGGCGGCTCCAGGCTCGGGTCGGGGGGCGGCGGCTCCGGCATCCCGCGCACGCCGCCCGCGTAGGGAGGCGGGGCGTTGGAGGGGGGGGCGGCCGGTCCCGGGTTTCGCTGCGGGTAGGCAGGGGTAAAGAAGCCGTCCGGGTCGGGCGGCAACCCCGCGGGGTCTGCGGACGGCGAAACCCCCGGCCAGGCCGGGGGCCGGAAGCCGTCCACCTGCTGGAAGCCGATGTACTGGTCGCCGGCGGGGTTGCGGACCTCGGCCCACTCGCCGTCGTCGCTCACCTTCCAGTCGAGGAGCGCACCGTAGAAGGTGGCGAG
>ERZ747221.616-NODE-616-length-41329-cov-6.342214_pt1 | contig 41329 bp, 31 predicted proteins | sample MGYA00374949_ERZ747221 | MGnify/ENA primary metagenome ERZ747221 (study PRJEB28779, sample SAMN05720172) | bioreactor metagenome | isolation source: Anaerobic biogas reactor | place: USA:Washington, USA | collected 2015-08-08 ... | reverse complement strand
TGCTCCTGGAGTACCTCGATCGCCCCTGGCCGGCGGCGCTCCTCCGCCGGCTGGCGCCCTGGCTCAGCGCCGCTGCCCTCGTCGGCTTCGTCCTGCTTTCCTGGCGCCTGCTGGACGCCTACACCGAGGCCCGCTACCGCGTCGAGCCGGCCCGCCCCGCCGTCGAGTACCTGCGCGACGTCGCCGAGCCGGGCGAGACCCTGCTCTTCCTTGGGCAGGCCGACCTGGAGCGCTTCTACCCGCACCTGCATCGTCGCCTCGCCCACCGCACCCTCGATGAGCGGGCCCCCGACGGCGACCCGGCCGCCCACCTGGAACGGCAGATCGCCGCCATCGGCGGCGACGGGCTCTGGCTCGTGCTGCCGCAGACGGACGAGTCGGATTGGGCCCGGGCGGCACAGGATGCTGTAGCACGCAATGCTTACCCTCTCGGCGAGGCGGTGGCCGGGCCCTACCGGCTCCTGCACGGGTTGCCTCGCGCCTCCCTCGCCGGTGCAGATGTCAGCTTCGCGGAGCGCGCCTCTCTGCACGCCTGGCACGCTAACGTCTCCGGCGGGGCTCTTCGCCTCGACCTCGTCTGGAGCCTGCCCGAGGGTGGCGCCTCCGGGCTGAGCTTCTTCGCGCACCTCGCCGGGGGCGACCTCCGTCCCCTGGCTCAGGCCGACGCCTCGTTGCCGGACGGAGACGGGTTCGTCGCCGCGCGCTACCCCATTGACCTCACCGGTGTCCCCGCCGGCCGCTATCAGCTGCTGCTGGGCGTGTACGATCCCGCCACCGGCAGCCGCCTGCTCGCCCACTCCGGAGCCGACCACGTCGTCCTCGCCGACGTGGTGATCGGCGAACGCCCATCGGTGACGCCGCGATGACCGTCGGCAGCGCCCTCCATCGCCGCGTCGGCCTGGCGCTCTTCCTCTTTCTACTCGCCCTGCAGGCCCTGAACTACAGCGGCGCACCCCACTCCAGCGACGGCCTCGCCATGCTCGCCACCACCGAGAGCCTGGCCCGCCGCGGCGACCTGGACATGGACGCTTACCGCTGGATGGGTTTGCAGCAGGGCACGTACGGGCCGGACGGCGAGCTTTACTCGCGCAAGGGCCTCGGCCAGTCCCTGGCCGCCCTTCCGCTGGCCTGGCTCAGCCTGCGAACGGGGAGCGTCGGTCTGCTTCAGCTATCCCTGCTGGTGAGCCCGCTGGTGGCCGCCGCCACCGGCTGGCTGCTCTACCATTGCTTGATCACGCTGGGATTCTCGGTAGGGGAGGCCTTGGCGACGGCGCTGGCCCTGGCTGTGTCCACCCCGCTCCTTCCCTACGGCAAGCACGACTTCAGCGACCCGCTCACCGGGCTGGCCCTGTTGGCCGCCTTCGCTGCCTGGCTGGCCTACCGCCGCCGACCCTCCGCGAAAGCCGCCCTGGCGGTGGGACTGGGCCTGGGCTTCGCCGCTCTCACCCGCACCACCTCCCTGGCGTTGACACCGGTCTTTGGGCTGGCGATCTGGCTGGGTAGACCTAACCCCCTTGCCCCCTTCCCTAAGAAGGAAGGGGGTGGAGAGGCTTCTCTCTCCGCGTGGGAGAGGGGCTGGGGGAGAGGTCTGCGCCGACGCTTCCGGCACCTCGTCGCCTTTGCCCTCGGCTTGGCCGCCCTGGTAGCCCTCTCCGGCTGGTTCAACTACCTCCGCTTCGGCAACCCTCTCACCAGCGGCTATCTTGCCGAGGAGTCGTTCTCCGGCGACTGGCTCGCCGGCGTCGCTGGGCTGCTGATCAGTCCGGGCCGCGGCCTCTTCCTCTACGCCCCGGTACTGCTCCTGGCCCTGTTCGGCTGGCGTGAGCTGCACCGCCGCCACTCCGATGTCTCCTGGGTGGCAGCCGCCCTGGTCGCCGCCCACGTGCTCATCTACGGCAAGTGGTTCATGTGGCACGGCGGCTACTGCTGGGGGCCGCGCTTCCTCGCTCCCGCCCTGCCCTTCCTCGCCCTCGGGCTGGCGCCCCTGTGGGACCGAGGTCGCGTCTGGCGCGCTGCCTTCTTGGCGCTGGCGGCATTGGGGCTGGGCCTGAACCTTGTCGGCTGCCTGACGCACTTCGCCCCCTTCCAGGATGACCTGCTCGCCACCGGCCTGCCCCTCTTCGACCCACGCACCTTCTGGGAGCCGCGCTACTCCCCCCTCATCGGGCAGTGGCGCTACCTCTCCCTGTCGCCCCTCGACTTCGCCTGGGCGGCGGACGGAACCATAGACGTCCTTAGCCTGGTGGCTCTCCTTGCCTCCCTCGGCCTGACTCTGCTCGCGTTGTGCTCCTCGATGAGCAGTAGGGAAGGCTCCTTCCGCCCCCCCCTTCCCGCTCAGGGAAGGGGGCAGGGGGGTTTAGGTGATTCCCCCGGCCGCAGGACGCGACCGGCACGCCCCAATAGCTTCGCCCAGCCAGCCCTCCTCGTCGTCGTCGCCATCGCGGTGAGCGCCTCGCTCGGCTTTACCCTCGTCCGCGCCCACGGAGTCGGCTCCCACCCGGTGGATGCGCGGCTTTCCCGCATCCAGGAGCGCGAGGCCGCCGGCGACTCCCTCATCACCACTGACCCCGCCGACGCCAGCCTCGTCTCCGACCGCTACCGGGGCGTCTTGCCCGCCTACTCCCTCCCTAACGCCGAGGACGCCCTTCTCGCCGAGCTGCTCACCCGGTACCGGCGCCTGTGGGTCCTGGAGGGCGCGGCGGCGTCCCCCGTTGCGCACTGGTTGGACGAGCACGCCTTCCCCGTCCTAGACGAGAGCGCGGATGACCGGGGACTGCGGCTCTACGCGGCGCCTCCCGCCGCTCCGACGGTGATAGCAGCCAACGTGGACCTCCGGGACGGCATCACACTCGAGCAGGCTGCCGCCGCGCTGGAGGGCGACACCCTTCTCGTCAGCCTGACCTGGCGCGCCACAGCCGTTCCCTCCCACTCCTACAAGGTCTTCGTCCACGCTCTGGACGCCGACGGCGCGCTGATGGCCCAGAGCGACGCCGTGCCCGCCGCTTGGCTGCGCCCCACCGACACGTGGTCGCCCGGCGCGGCGGTAGTCGACCGGCATGGGTTGCTGCTGCCGCCCGGCGTCACACCAGGCGCGCTGAGGCTAGGTCTCTACGCCCTGGACGACGGTACACCCCTGCTCCTCGAGGGCGGGGCGGCGTACGCGGAGGTGGCCTTCGAGCCCGGGTAGGCCCGCAACTCGTGGTCACGGGAGTCCCACCGAAATCAGGCGTTGGCACGCGTAATGCAGCGCCCTTTTCGCTTGGACGCACGCCGCGGGTGTGCGTAGAATGCGCCCGCCACAAACCCACACTGGACACGGCACTGGCCACAACTGAGTTGTGTCCGGATCGTGCCCGCCGGAGGAGACGAGTATGGAGGCGTTCTTCAAGCTGAGAGAGCGGCGGACTACCGTAGGCATGGAGCTCGGAGCCGGCCTGACCACGTTCATGGTCATGGCCTACATCATCTTCGTGAACCCATCCATTCTGTCGTCCGCCGGCGTGCCGTTCGGCCCGGCGCTGGTCGCCACCTGCGTGGTCGCAGGCATCATGAGCATCGCCATGGGCCTGTTCACCAACTACCCCTACGCCCTGGCCCCCGGCATGGGCATCAACTCCGCCTTGGTGGCCCTGGTCGTCTCCCGGCCGGAGCTGGGACTGACCTGGCAGGAAGGCATGGGTGTCATCTTCCTGGAAGGCCTCCTCATCACCATTCTCGTGCTGACCGGCCTGCGCGAAGCGATCATGGACGCCATACCCATGAGCCTGAAGCGGGCCATCTCCGTGGGTATCGGCATGTTCATTCTCTTCATCGGGCTCAACAACGCCGGCTTCATCAAGTCCGGGATCGGCACCCTCACCGCCTTGGGCACTTACGACTCCATGCCCATCCTGGTGTCGGCGGTCGGTCTTCTGCTCACCATCCTCCTGATGGCGCGGAAGGTGAAGGGAGCCCTGCTCTGGGGAATCCTAGGTACCACCGTGTTCGCCATGGTGCTGCGGGCCGTCACCGGCAACCCCGTCTCGGTAGTAGAGAGCGCCGCGGTCCTACCCTCGACCATAGTCTCCGCTCCCTCCTTCGAGACCTTTGGCGCCGGCCTCAACTTCGGCGCCATCGGCAAGCTGGGGATCATCTCCGCCATCCTGACCGTCTTCTCCTTCATGCTGTCCGACTTCTTCGATACCATGGGCACCGTGGTGGGCATCGGCTCCCAGGGCGGCTGGGTGGACGAGAAGACCGGCACCATGCCTCGCCTGCGTGAAGTCCTGCTGGTGGACTCCGTGGCTGCCATGGCCGGCGGTCTCGTCGGCGCCAGCAGCGCCACCACCTACATCGAGAGCGCCGCCGGCGTCGAGGAGGGCGGCCGCACCGGCCTCACCTCCGTGGTGGTCGGCATCCTCTTCCTCCTCTGCGTGTTCATCTCGCCTCTGGCCGGCGTCGTCCCCCAGGAAGCCACCGCTGCCGCTCTAATCGTAGTCGGCTTCCTGATGGTGCAGCAGATCAAGGACATCCCCTTCGGCACCATCGAAGACGGCCTCCCGGCGCTCTTCACCATCATGATGATGCCCTTCTCCTGGGCCATCACCAACGGTATCGCCTGGGGCTTCGTCGCCTACGTCTTCCTGAAGCTGGTCCTGGGCAAGGCACGCGAGGTCAGCGGACTCCTCTGGATCACCTCGCTGGCGTTCGTGCTCTACCTGATCCTCCCCGCCATCGAGAAGCTGGTCTAGCGCCGTACCGCCGCGCATCGTCCGCCAATGCGGCCGGGCCTCCGGGTCCGGCCGCTTGCTGTCCTCCACTCCAACCCCCGCCAAGCCCGACCCGTGGCTGGCTGCCACTTGCTTACCAGTGGCTTCTGATGTACATCTCGAGCATCCGCCTCCCCTGGCCCGCCGTCTGCCGGTGAGGAGTCCAACCCACCGTCATCACTGAGGTCCGTCCGTGAAAGCCTCCTCGAGCCGCCTGACCGATTGCTCCGTCATCGCGCTAGTCCTCGCCATAGCTGGAGCCGCCCGACTCGTGGGCCTTGACGACGTTCCCCCCGGGCTGCACTTCGACGAGGCCTTCAACGCCCTCGATGCCCTGCAGGTGCGGCAGGGAAACCTGGCACTCTTTTTCGAGGGCAACTTCGGTCGCGAGCCCCTCTTCATCTACCTGCTGGCGGCAGCCTTCCAGATGTTCGAGCCTGGCCCGGCCGTCATCCGCGGGGCCGCCGCCGCAGCCGGGACCCTGGCCGTCCCGCTCACCTACGGCATTGGCAGGCTGCTCTTCCCGCAGAGCTGCTGGCCCGGCCTGCTGGCGGCGCTGGTGCAGGCCGTGCTGCCGTGGGACCTGCACTTCAGCCGCTATGGCCTGCGGGTGGAGCTGCTGCCGCTCCTGGGCAGCGCCGCCTTCCTCTGCCTGCTCCTGGGCTGGCGCCGCCGCCGGCGGGCCTGGTTCGTCCTGGGCGGAGCGTTCCTCGGCCTGTCGTTGTACGGCTACATGGCCGCCCGCCTGCTGCCCCTGGTAGCTCTACTCTGGGGGGTTGGAGCGCTGGCGCTCGCCCGCCCGCCGGAGCGAAAGTCGCTGGCCGCGCACCTGGCCCTGGCGGCTCTCTGCGCCGCTATCGTCTTCGCTCCCTTGGGCGCCTACTTCCTCCAGCACCCCGCTTCCTTCGGCCATCGCGCCGGACAGGTGCTGCTCAAGGGTGAGTCGGCCGGGTTCGTGGAAGGCGCCCTCGAGAACACCGGCCTCTGGGCGCGCGCTTTCCTGCTCGAGGGCGATGCCAACCCGCGCAACAACCTGCCCGGCGCTCCCGCCCTCACACCCTGGTTGGCCCTGCCCTTCCTACTGGGCGTGCTGCAGCTCGTGCGCCGGCAGCCTCGCCCTGCGACCGCCTTCCTGCTCGGCTGGCTCGGCGTCATGCTGCTTCCCAGCATCCTCACCGACCACGCTCCCAGCTTCCAGCGCGCCATCGGGGCCGTGCCCCCGCTCTGCCTGCTGGTAGGTTCCGGGCTCCACCGCCTGGCTGCCTGGGTCACGCGGCGAACCGGCCGCACCTGGGTGGGCAGCGCGTTGGCGGTGGTCCTTCTGCTGGGCAATGCCGGCCAGTCGCTGCACCAGTACTTCGTCCGCTGGGGACAAGACAACGCCCTCTACTACGCCTTCGACGAAGGGATCTACGCCATCGGCGAGTACATGCGCGCCGTCACCCGGGCGGGCCAGGCGGTCTACCTGACCCCGGTGCGGCCCGATCACGCCACCCTGCACTACCTTCTGCGCGACGTGGACGGGCCACGCACGTTCGACGGTCGCCAGACGTTCGTGCTGCCGCCGGGCGCCGCCGGCCCGGTGCACTATGTCATCCTCACCCAAGAGGACGACCGCAGCACAGACACCGTCTCGTTCTTCCATCCCGACGCGGTCGTGGAGCGCGCCTTCCTGGACCGCGACGGCAATCCCTACGCCGTGGCGATGATGGGCCGCGAGCCTGCTCTCGCCTCTCACCGGCTGCGGTCGGTCGAGCCGGCCCGTTGGGCGGAAGGCATGACCCTGGTGGGCCTGCGCATCACCGAGGAGAAGGAGCCCCACGGCCTGCGCCTCGATGCCCTCTGGAGCTCCGATACTGAGATCGGACAGGACTACACCGCCTTCTTCCATCTCATTGGCCCACCCAATCCGGAGTCCGGTGCTGCGCTCTGGGCTCAGTCCGACGCCATGCCCGGCGGAGGGACTTACGTCACCACCCAGTGGCGGGTGGGCGAGATCGTGGTGGACAGGCACTGGCTGGCCGTGCCCGAGGACATCCCCGATGGCGAGTTCCAACTCATCGCCGGCTGGTACCTGCTCGCCACCCACGAGCGAGTGCCCTTGCTACACCCTCAGCCGGGCCAGGATCACCTGGTGCTCGGCAGCTTCAGCGCCATCGACGGCGACCTCGACCGCTAGCGTCCCACCGGTGCTTCCCTGTTACCGCTGGCGGGGCTACAATGGCCACCGGGGACGGATCATAGCCGCCCCCGTTCGATCTAGGAGGTCCCGAGATGCGCGGAACCCTGGTACGGTTGCGGCCCATAGCGCGCGAGGATCTGCCTCGCTTCGTGGCCTGGATCGCCGATCCGGAGGTGCGCCGCTTCCTCAGCTTCTACCGTCCTGTGTCTCTGGACGCCGAGGAGCACTGGCTCGAGGGCCTCAGTAAGGCCGGGAACCAGGAGGTCTTCGCCATCGAGACCCTGGAAGGGCGCCACATCGGCAGCGTGGGCCTCCACGACATACACCCGCGCTACCGTTGCGCCGAGGCCGGGATCTTCATCGGCGAGCGCGAGTACTGGAACAAGGGCTACGGCACCGACGCCATGCGCCTCCTGCTCGACTTCGGTTTCGGCCAACTGAACCTGCACCGCATATTCCTGCACGTCCATGCCGGCAACCAGCGCGCGATCCGGTCCTACGACAAGTGTGGCTTCGTCCGCGAGGGTCTGCTCCGGCAGGCGGTCTACAAAGACGGCGAGTACCAGGACGTCATTGTCATGGCGATTCTGAAAGCGGAATACCGTTCCATCGAAGGAGAGGCATAGTGACCGGCAGTATCAAGCTGTTCAGCGGCCGCGCCAACCTGGCCCTGGCGCAGGAGATCGCCGACCGCCTGGGCATCGGCCTGTGCGGCGTGGACATCATCGACTTCCCCAATGAGAACATCTTCGTGCGGCTGCACCAGAGCGTTCGCGGGCAGGACGCCTACATCATCCAGCCCACCTACCCGCAAGTGAACCGTAGCATCATGGAACTGCTGATCATGATCGACACCCTCAAGCGAGCCAGTGCCGGCCAGATCACCGTGGTCGTTCCCTACTACGCCTACGGTCGCACCGACAAGAAGGACCAACCCCGCGTGCCCATCACCGCCCGCCTGGTGGCCGACATGATCACCACCGCCGGGGCCGACCGCGTGGTAACCATCGATCTGCACGCCGGCCAGATTCAGGGCTTCTTCAACATACCGGCCGATGAACTGACAGCCTTCCACCTGCTGTGCGACTACCTCAAGGAGAAAGACCTCAGCAACGCCGTCATCTCCACCGCCGACCTGGGCTTCGCCAAGAAGGCGCGCAACTACGCCGAGGCCCTCGACCTACCCCTGACCTTCGTTGAGAAGCGCCGCTCTGGCCGCAAGGGCAGCACCACCGAGTCTCTCACCGTGATCGGCGACGTGGAAGACAAGGACTGCATCATCGTCGAGGACGAGATAGCCACCGGCGGTACCGTGGTCAGTGCTGCGGACATCCTCAAGCAGCACGGCGCCCGCTCCGTCTACATCGCCTTCACCCACCCAGTGTTGGCCGGTCAGGCTACCGAACGGCTCGCCGAAGCCGGCGTCACCGAACTGATCACCACCAACACCATTCAGATTCCGCCCGAGAAGCATATCCCCAACCTGACCGTACTCTCCGTGGCCGGGCTCCTCTCCGAGGTCATCCGTCGCATCCACTACGGCATCTCTGTCGGCGAGCTCTTCGGGGAGTAGACTCACGTCGCTGCGATGACCCAGGAGGAACCGTTACCGCTCGATATCATCGCCATCGGCGAAGCTCTCGTGGAGATAATGCGGCCGGAACGCGAGCAGCCGCTCGATCTGCCGGCTCCCTTCGTGGGACCTTTCCCCAGCGGTGCGCCCGCCATCTTCGCCGATGCCGCCGCCCGGCTCGGCGCCCGTACCGGCTTCATCGGCGTCGTGGGCGACGATGACTTCGGCCTCTGCCTCCGCCGGCGGCTGACCGAGGATGGCCTCGAGCTCGCCTGTCTGCGCGTCTCCGAGACCCACACCACCGGTTGCGCCTTCGTGGCCTACTTCGATGACGGCAGTCGCCGCTTCCTCTTCCACCTCCGCCACGCCGCCGCCGGCACGCTGAGCCCGGAGGACGTCCCGTCGGAGTACTTCCGCGGCAGCCGCTTCTTGCACGTGATGGGCTCGGCTCTGGCCCTTAGCGACGCGTCGCGCGAGGCGTGCTACCGAGCCGTACGCTTGGCCAAGGCCGCCGGCGCCCGCGTCAGCCTCGACCCCAACCTGAGGCCAGAACTCCTGGGCCTGGACAAAGTACGAGCCGTCTGCGCTCCGGTCCTCGAGGTCGCCGACGTCGTACTGCCCTCAGGGGCGGAGGCGCGCATGCTCACCGGCGCCGACGACGACGAGGCGGCCGCACGGGACCTGGCCCGCCCGGGCCGAACCGTCGCGCTGAAACGCGGCGAAAAGGGCAGCGTAGTCTTCCAGGCGGGGGAGAGGTTCGAGGCGGCCGCCTTCCCGGTCGTGGAGGTAGACCCCACCGGCGCCGGCGACTGCTACGACGCCGCCTTCCTGGTGGGCATGCTGCGAGGATGGGACCTGTCGCAGGTGGCTCGATTCGCCAACGCCGCCGGCGCGCTCGCCGTCACGCGTTTGGGTCCCATGGAAGGGGCGCCCCGTCTAGACGAGGCCCTGGCTCTGGCCGGCATCGCGAGCCAGTAGAGAGCGGCCACCTGTACAAGTGACCGCCGCGTTGCTGACCCTATTGCTCTGGAGCGCCTAGTTGGGGCTGGACACATGCTCCTGACGCTTGCGGTGGTAGCTGAGGGCGAACCGCCCCAGTGAGACCGCCGCTGTGCCCACGATGGCCGCTCCGAGCACGGTATTGCGCCCCGGCAACCGAACCCCCGCCATGATTCGTTCCAGGTCGGCCTCGTCCCAGGCTCGCTCGGCGAGGCGCCGGATGCGCGCCAGCGAGTCGCGGCTCAGCTCAACGGGAGCCACCGCCAGGAACACCTCCTCCGCCAAGGCCATCAGCGCTGCCAGATCCTGATCCTGCACAGCCTGTAGCGTCCGGGCCTCCGCTAGTCGGTCGCTCAGCAGCAGCTGAGCGTGCTCGTCGAGCAGGTTAGCCTCCTTGCGCTCGGCGAACCGCTCCCAATCGCTGACCACACTCCAAAGCCTCATCCGCACACCTCCAGGACTACCCTAGTCCCCATCATCAGGCGCGAAACCGCTCCCCTCTAGCTCCCGGCGCAACGCAATCAGGGTGCGGTGATACAGGGACTTGACGGCGCTCTCCGTCTTCCCCATGACCTCCCCGATCTCGGCGTTAGACAAGTGCTCGTTGAACTTGAGCAGAACCAACTGCTGCCTGTCCTCCGGAAGCCGCCTAATGGCTTCCAGCAACGCCCGGGCGCGCTCGTTACGCACCGCTGCCGTCGCCGGAGCCTCCACATCCGCCCGCTGGCTGACCAGGCTCTCCAGCGGCACCGTTTGCCGCCGCGACCGATCCCGGTGGAAGTTGGCCACGAGGTTGTGCGCGATGCGGTAGAACCAGGCCGATATCGGTACCCCGCGGGACTCAAAGCCGGCTACATTGGCCAGGGCGCGCTGGAAGGTGCGTGCCGTCAGGTCCTCCGCGTCGTGGCGGTTGCCCACCCGGTAGTACACGTAGTTGAAGATTCGACCCACGAAACGCTCGTACAGATCCCCGAAAGCTTTCGGATCGCTCTTGGCGGCCTCTATTGCCCGAGCGTCGTCGTGGTCGGCACTGCCGTTGCCCTCTTGCATGCCCCAATAGTAGACACTGAACCGCTCTCGCACAATAGAACCCCACCCCGCCGTCCGCGTTGCGAGCCCGCGCAGGCACGACCAAGCGACAGGCGGGGTCACTCGCGCTACAATGCCGCCCGCAAGGAGGACACTCATGACGGAACCCACCCCCCTCGAGGTGCACCGCGCCGCCCTCGTCATCGACGGCCACTGCGACTCCCTCTTCGTGCCCTTTGGCCAGCGGCGGGACATCACCACACGGGCCGACTTCGGCGACGTGGATGTGCCGCGGCTGCTGGAAGGGGGCGTCACCGGCCAGTTCATGGCCCTTCTGGTGAACGACGAGCGTGGCGGAGCTGCCCGCGCCCTGGAGGGGATCGACCTCCTCTACAACGCTATCGAGCGCTCTCGCTCGCTGACGCTGGCCACGCGGGCGGAGCACCTGCGCGAGGCCAAGGCCGCCGGCTGTGTCGCCGCCATTCTCCACGTAGAGGGAAGCGACGCCCTGGAGGGTCGACTCTCCTCCCTACGCCTGCTCCACCGTCTGGGGGTCCGCTCCCTCGGCCTCACCCACAACGCCCGCAACCGCGCCGGCGACGGCATCGACGAGGCCGCTACCGGGGGTGGGTTGTCTTCCTTCGGTAAGGCCGTCCTCGCCGAACTGGACCGTTTGGGCATGCTGGTGGACATTTCCCACCTCTCCCCGGCGGGCGTGCAGGACGTCTTCGCCCAGCACCGGCTGCCGGTCATCGCCAGCCACTCCAACGCCTTCGCCGTCCACCCCCACCCACGCAATCTCAGCGACCAGGAACTGGAACAGCTGGCCGCCACTGGGGGCGTGGCCTGCGTCACCTTCGTCGCCGACTTCCTCAACGACGGCGTCCCCACCCTCGACCACGTCCTCGACCACATCGACCACATGGTGCGCGTCGTCGGGCCGGAGCACGTGGGGATCGGGTCCGACTTCGACGGATTCCAGGGGGTGCACCCGACGGGCCTGGAGGACATCACCTGCTATCCCGCCCTCACGGCTGGGCTGCTTGCGCGTGGGCATTCCCCTGCCGCGGTGCGGTCCATCATGGGCGGCAATCTGCTCCGCGTCATCGAGCACGCCTGCAGCTGAGCCGCGTCGCCCCGGCCACAGCCACCGGGAAAGGAGAGGTCAGGTGCCCGCCATCAAGCTAACCATCATCGGAGCCGGCTCGGCGTTCACCTTCCACGTCATGTCCGACCTGGCGCGGCAGCCGGCCCTCGCCGGCAGCACCGTCGCTCTAATAGACACGGACGCCGAGGCCCTGGGCCTGTCCGAGCGCATCGCCGCTCGGATGGTGGAGGCCGCCGGCGCCCAGCTCAACATCCAGGCGAGCACGGACCGGCGCCGGCTGCTCCCCGGCAGCGACTTCGTTCTCATCACCATCTCGGTGGGCGAGCCCTGGGCGCGGGAGCGCGACGTCGCCATCGCCGAGGAGTACGGCATCTACCAGCCCACCTCGCAGACGGTGGGGCCGGCCGGCTTCACCCGCGGCTTGCGGGTGGTGCCGCCCGCGGTGGAGATCGGGCACGATATCGCTGCGCTCTGCCCGCAGGCCGTCGTGCTCGATCTGGCCAACCCCTTGTCGGCCGTCTGCCGCGCCCTAACGCGGGAGTGCGGTCTGCGCGTGATCGGCCTCTGCGAGCAGTGGTGGCTGGCGGTACCACCGCTGGCGCAGGTGCTAGGCGTAGAGGCAGAGCTGCTGGAAGTGTTCCCCGCCGGGATCAACCACCTCACCTTCGCCCTCTCCGCTATCCACCAGGGGCGCAATCTCCTGCCTGAGGCTCTGCGGCGGCTCTACGCGCCCGACGGAGCGGATGCCCTGGCGGCCCTGCCCGTATCTCGCGCTGTCTATGATGCTTTCGGGCTCTGGCCCCTCGGCACCGAGGCCCACATCGCCGAGTTCTTCCCCTACTTCCTCACCGACGCGAGCGGGGGAGGCGACGACTACGGGCTCTCCATCCGGCACACTACGGCGGCGCAGCAGGAAGCGCGCCGGGAGGAGCGGCTAGCTTGGGCCGAAGGGCGGGAGCCGGTGGGCGCCCTGCTGCAGCCCTCGGGCGAGAGCGCAGTCCCCATCATCGCCTCGCTCGCGGGAGTCACACCGCCCGCCTGGCACGTGGTGAACGTGCCCAACGCCGGGCTGATAGACAACCTGCCGGCGGAGGCCATCGTGGAACTGCCCGCCTGGGTAGACCCCACCGGCGTCCGCGGGGCCAAGGTCGGGCCGCTGCCCCAGCCCTTGGCGCACCTGCTTGCCACCCGGGCAGTCCAGCAGGAACTGCTCATCGACGCCGCTCTCTCCGGAGACAGGACGTTGGCCCTGCGCGGGCTGCTGCTCGACGCCCAGGTCACTTCGCTGGAGGCGGCCGGCGCCATTCTTGAACGCTCCCTCGCCGCCGGTGCTGCCTGGCTGCCCCGCTTTCACCCCACCGAGAGCTAGGCCCTAGCCCATCACGCCACCGAGCCGGCCCAATGAGCCGGCTCGGTTACTGGCTATGCTCCTGCTGCGCTAGAACGTGGTGGTCTCGCTCGGCAGATCGGGTTCGCTCGGAGCCACCACCTCCGAGGTCAGGTTCTCGTGCCAGTACTGGCCGGTGATGTGGGCCGACACCAGCATGCCCCAGAAGTAGGTCACGAAGACGCCGATGACGCAGGCGATCACGCCGAAGCCGGCGATCAGGCCGGCCACCCAGGTCACCAGCAGCACGATGATGTAGCTGCCCAGGTTGGCCGTTGCCACCCGCCACAGCTCTGCCAAGTTGAAGGTGGCGCCGAAATCGCGCGTCATGGCGTAGCGCATGGTGATCGCCGGGTAGAACAGCCCGACCACGAAAGCATAGGCGGACGCGAGTAGCCCGACCAGAGCCGCCCCAAGCCCGAACATGGTGGCGCCGGCATCGCTTCTGATGTTCTCGGAGATGGTGCTCAGGCTGGCGCCCAGGCAGCCACTCAGCAGCGTGGCGGGCAGCATGAACACGAAGAAGATCACCAGCAACACCAAGCCCTGGACGAACTTGTCACCCAGGTCGTCCCAAGCCGGGAGCGCGTCCTCCCGACCGGCCGCTGCCCGCCGCACCACCTCGAGGGTGTAGCCCACCAAGAAGGGGATTCCCACCAGGGCAATGCTAAGCAGAGCGAAGAGGGCGCCGATGAGGATCTTCCCCACCCAGTCCTTGTCATCGAACATGAAGGTAAATGACTTGCCGAAGTCCATGCGCTGCCTCCTACCCGGGTTAAGAAACCGGCTCAACGCGTAGCATTATAGACCGACCAACGCGCCCGCTCAACCGCGCTAGGCCCGTCAGCAGGGCGATTGCATCCAGTGGTCCCCCGTCACGCGAAGCGCGCGCAAGCCTGCTGTGAGCCCGCAAACGCGACGCGCTAGGTCCCCGCGCCGGCCCGGCCTTGTCATTCCGAGCGAAGTGAGGAATCTACCCTTGGAGACCGGCAGGCTCTTCGGCCCCCGCCACTGTTCCAGTCGCGCAGCGGGCCTCAGAATGATGCGATGAGGCCGTTAGGTCGCTCCCGAGACGCGTCATGAGCCCGCGCGGTCGCCGTTCCGGTCAAGATGCAGTAGTCCCCCACCTTGCCTGCACCGGAACGGCTACTGCTATACTGGCCCCTCATCAATCGCGGACAGCAGAGGTAGCGATGCCCGGCGGCACAGCAGCACCGATCACTCCCACCACTTCCGGCACCGGGCGGACCCCTGCTTCCGGGTTCCTCACCGTCGTTGTCTTCGGTGCCAGCCTGGCCCTGCTCTCCCTGCTCTCCCAGGCCAGAGCGCCGGAGCCCGGGACCGCCCAGGCGACCCCGACAACCTCGGGCGCCCCCACGGTCCTAAGCCTCGCGACCCTCCCTCCCACCGTCGCCGCTCCTGCCACCGCGACCGTCAACGTCCCCGCCACGAGCACGGCCGTAGCTACCTTCGCTCGCGCGGAGGCCACCGGCCTGGCCCGCGAGACGGTCGTGGCTCAGGCCCTGGCGGCGCAGGCAGAGGCGACCACCGAGGTGCGCGTCACCCAGGCTGCCACAACGGTGGCGCGCTACACCGCCGAGGCCCAGGCCCGCAGCGATGCGGCCCTCCAAGCCGCCGCCGCGGCTACGGTGCAGGCAGAAGAAGCCGAGGCCGCGTATGCCGCCGCTCTCTCCGCCACCGCCCAAGCCGAGGCCGAAGCCAACGCCGCTGCTCCTGCGCCGGAAGCGGTGGCTCAAACCGAGCCCGCACCCGCGACGGCACCGGAGCCGGTGGCGGAACCGGCGCCCGCCGCCCATCCGGCCGTGCCGCGCCTCGTTCTCGCCAGTTACCTCGCCTGGTACGACGGCGACGGCTGGGACGACTGCAACATCAGCGCCGGCGACAAACCCGCCGAACCTTATGCCTCCGACGACCCGGCCGCCATCGGCCGCCACGTCCAGCAGGCCCTGGGCGCCGGCATTGACGGCTTCCTCCTGCACTGGTTCGCCCCCGGCGAGCGCACCGACGCCAACCTGGCCCAACTGCTCGCCCAGTCCGGCGGCACCGGCTTCCAGTCCTCGGTGGTCTTCCTCCGCCACCTTTGGCACGGCTCCCCTGGCCCCTCGCAGGACAGCCTGGCCGAGTCACTCTCCTACCTCATCGGCACCTACGGCGGGCATCCCAACTTCCTCCGCCTGGAGGGCAAGCCGGTGATCTTCTTCGCTGATATGCAGCGCGTGCCCGGCGGCAGCCCGGTGGAGGCCTGGCGGGCCATCCGCGATCGAGTGGACCCCGATCGACAGACGTGGTGGATCGCCGAGGGACTCGATCCGTCGTACCTCTCGGTCTTCGACGGCCTCTACGTCTACAAGATCACCCACGCCACCGACCCCGGCTGCTACGCGAAAGCGGGCCGCTGGGCGGAGTGGGTGCGCTCGGCGGAGCAAACCTACGGCAGCCCCAAGCTCTGGGTAGGCACCATCTCCCCCGGCTACGACGACACCCGCGCCGGCTGCAAGTCGGACGCCCGTGTGCCTTCGGCGGCCCAAAGACGGGAACGGGACTCGGGCACCTTCTACCGCGCCACCTATGACGCTGCCGCCGCCAGTGGGCCGGACTGGCTGCTGGTGCAGAGCTTCAACGAATGGGTGGAGGGCACTTATGTCGAGCCCAGCGCCCAGTACGGCGACCTTTACCTGCAGTTGACGCGCGAGTTCGCCGCCGCCTTCAAGTAGGGGCCGGCGGGCGCCGGCCGCGCTACGAGCCGGCCGGGCGGTGTTGTATCATTACCTGATCGTCCCCATCGAGGTTGAGCTATGTCGGATGCGGAACAGTCCGGGACCGGCGCGGTGGCCGTCGTCACCGGAGCCGGGCGCGGGATCGGCCGCGCTCTCGCTCTCGCCCTGGTCCAGCAGGGCATGATGGTCGTCGCCGTCGATATCGACTTCTCCGACCCGCCCGCAGCGGGCATGGTCGAGATGCGTGCCGACCTGGCCAACCCGTACAGCGTCGAGCGCCTGGCGCGCGAGGTCCTCTCCGAGCACGGAGTCCCCAGCCTGCTGGTCAACGGCGCCGTTGTCACCCCCGTGGCTTCCGTGACGGAGTTGCCGCCCGACGAGTGGGACCGGACGATGGCGGTGAACCTGCGCGGGCCCTTCCTTATGTGCCAGGCCTTCGTGCCGGGCATGGTTGAGCGTGGCACCGGCATAGTCGTCAACCTGGTCTCCGCCGGCGCCATGCCCTTCCGGTCCGCCTACATTGCCTCCAAGCAGGGCCTGGTCGGCCTCACCCAGTCTCTCGCCGCCGAGGTGGGAGAGCAGGGACTGCAGGTGATCGCCTTCGCTCCGGGGCTGGTGGACACGCCCGGACTGCGCGAGGCCGGCAGCCTGCTGGCGCCGCGCCTGGGCCTGACCCTCACCCAGTTCATGGAGATGGCCATCCCCGCTGAGCGTGCCGCCGAGGCGGCCCTCCTTCTCATCCGCCGGTTCGCCCGGGACTACCACGGCGAGATGGTGGACGGCCATACCATCCTCGAGCGTGCCGCTGCCGAGAGTACCACCGCGGACGCCATCGCTTCGGTGCCGCTTTCCGCCTCCGAGGCGGACACTCGCACCCGCGCCCAGCTACTGCGTGACGCCCAGCGCGTCACCGCCCGTCTTCAGGCCATCGTGGACCAGACCAGCGTCGAGCTGTCGCGGCTGCCGGTGTTCGCGCGGCCACTGGCCAAGCGCGGCTTCCGCCGCAAAACGGGACAAGACCCGGACTACTGGTCCCGCGCCCTGGTCGACCTTCAAGGACACTTGCGCCAGTCGGACCGTGTGCTCATTTCCGGCCGTGAACGACGCAAGCCCGGGCACCCCAACCTGCTGGAGGGGCTGCAGGCCCTGCGCCTCTACTACTCCGAGGCCCCCGGAGAGTCCCGCCGCTTCTCGCGCGATGAGGACGCCCACCGCTACTTGGTGGAGCAGAGCGAGGAAAGGCTGGCAGTGATTGACTCTCTGGTGGAGTTACTGGAGAAGCTGGGACCGTGAGCGAACCGGAGGGCGGCTGGGAGCTCATCAGTGAGGAGATCCGCCCCGTCCCGGGGAGCATCGACGCCGCCTCCATGGCGAGCGGCGAGCCCGGGATCCCGCTGCGCTTCACCTGGCGCGGCGACGCCCACGTCGTAGAAAAGGTGCTCCGGCGATGGAAGAGCACCGCCCGCGAAGGGGGCCGCGAGACGGGCGAGAAGTACGTTCGCCGGCACTGGGTCGAGCTCCTGACCACCACAGGCGAGCGCGTCGTCATCTACTGCGAGCGACAAGCCCGTAAGCGCGGGCAGTCGCGCTGGTGGATCTATCAGCGGGCGCGCCGCCCCAGCGACTAGGCCGGTCGACACTCCGTCCCCTACTGTCCGGGCTGGCTGAGAACGCTCCCCCACTCCAAGAATACGCGCGCCTCACCACCGGCCTCGAAGTACTCCACCCGCACCGTGTGCCGGCCCTCCGGCAGATCCGCCACTGCCTCGGACGTCGCGTATCCGGGCGTCCAGCGGTCAATCAGGAGCGCCTCATTGACCCACAGCCGCACGCCATCGTCGGCGCGCAGGCTGAACCGGTAGGTGCCGGCGGGCAACTCCAGTTCGCGCGTCCAGCGGGCGCTGAAGTTGTCCACTCCCACGCCGGGAGCCGGGTAGGCCTGGCCCCAGTCGAAGGCAACCATGTCGTCATCCCGGACGACGGCCGGCGTGCCGCTAACGTCGGTGTTGTTGAAGTACTCCCCCTTCCATCCGAAGAACACCGACGGCGTAGCCGGTGGCGTCGGGCTGGGGCTGGGGGTAGCCGACGGCGTGACGGTGGGAGAGGGCGTCGGCGATGGTGTGGCCGTGGCCGTGGGCTCCACGGTTGCCGTCGGGGCCGGAGTCGCCTCGCCGGGCGCAGGCACCGCGGTGGTCGTCGGCGCCGACGGGTCCAGCGTGCCGGCGCTCAACAGGAAGGGCACGCGCACCTCCAGTTCGCCCGCCCGGCCCACCAGTTCGACGCCGTCGCCGGTAGGGTACTCGTTGCGCCAGGCAACATCGCGCCGGAAGGAGCCATCGCCGCCGGCCAGCAGCCGGCCCAGCCAGAAGTCGCTACCGCCCCGGTTGGAGGTGATGAGAAGGGTCACGGCGGCATCGCGGGGCCAGCCCTCACCCAGGATGGCGAACCCACCGGCGCTGTGCTCCTGAACCCGGAGCGATGGTCCCGTGGCTGCCGGCGTCGCCATTGTTGCCACCGTCGCCGCCGGGGGCGTCACCGTCGGCTGCCGGCGCAACGCCGGAATGATCACCAGCCCCACCACCAGGGCCAGCGCCGCGCCCAAGGCCACAACCAGTATCCAGGTGTTGCTGCTCTCTTCTTCCACCCGCGAGTTCATGTTCCTTCCGTGTCTATCCTGATCCGGGCGAACCGGTGGCCGCCCAAGGTGTCGCGCTCAGACCATCCCCTCTAGGAGACGGTCGGCGATCGGCCGCTGTTCCCCCGGCAGGCGAATGGCGTTACCATAGCACCGAATCGCGCCCTGAGCACCACACTGCTGGGAGGCTACTAACCGATGCTGGTTATCCGCAACCGCTCAATGCGCTCGTTCCGCGCCGGGCGAGCCCGCTGGCATGGATGCTAACCTGCCGGCATCATGGCGAGTTCGGGCCACGCCCCAGGAACCACTTCCTGCCGAGGCCGCTGCTCTCCTGACCGAACTCCTGGCAGCGTGCGACCCTCATCCCGAAGTTCGCGCCATCAGCATCGAGGACAGCGAGGGCGGTCCTGCCTTCCGCGTCTGGCTGACCGCCTTCGTCGGGGCGCTGCAGCTGGAGCTCGACCGGCTGCAGGCCGCCCATCGCTCCCTCATCGTCATCGCCGTGCGCCTGCCGGCGGGGTCGACCGAGCCGACTGTGTCCCCGAGTGAGAGGCTCTACACCCGCATGAAGTGAGTGCCGCCGTCTACCTCAGCGGATGGCCACGCGACCCAGATCCACCTGCCCTTGCCCGACGTCGGTGCTGGCGATGACCGAGAGCCGGTACTCACCGGGCGCCAGATCTCCCGGCAAGAAGAGGATGTGCGGATCACGGTAGGTATGGCTCGTCTCCCACCGTTCCACGCTCAACGCCTGCGACAGGGCCGGCGCCTGTCCGATCCTCCGCTCCCCACCCGGTCCCTCGAACACGAACTCCAGCTGTAGCGCCGTCGGCTCGACTACGCGCCAGTAGAAGACCAGCGACAGGGGTGCCCCGGCAGCCAACTCCACCAGTGCGGCCGAGTCGCCACCAAGGGGAGCCACGTCCCACGCCACCAGCCGCAACGGCCCCAGGCCCACCTGCTGGCGCTGCGAGACGCGCAGGGCAGCATCCTCAAGGGGCGCCGACGCCGCCAGAACCTCAACCGTGCCCAACTGCAGGCGGTCCGAGCCGTCCGGGAGCGTCAGGCGGATTCCCGTCGCCGGGTCGTATAGGCCCGCCACTACCGTGTAGGTGCCAGGCGGGGTGCCCAGCAGCACCGGCACCGCTTGCCGGTCCAGCACCGGCACGTCGGCCACCCACTGTGTCGCTGGATAGTGGCCGGAAACGGGCAGGGTGTCTCGCTGGCCAACGATGCTGCTGCGCTCGTCCAGAAGCTGGATGAAGAGGACGACGTCATGCGACAGCGCTCCGCCCAGCCGCCAGGTCAACTCGATCGGCACCGCCTCTCCCGGGCGCGCCGGCCGGTCCGACAGGGAGTAGGACTCGATCGCCACCACATCGCCGAAGAGGGCATGCGTATCGCGCGGCTCTGGCAGGACCGCCGGGGTCTCATGAAGTGTCAGCCGGACATTGCCGTACCAGACATCAAGAGCCTTGTGGGCCTGGGTGTCCAGCCAACGCTCCATAACACCGGCGGGATCGCTCTCCGCTGTGGCCCAGATGACGGAGTACACCCGCGGATGGCGCGCGGCGATGTCGGACAGGGCGCTCTCCAGGGCAACCGCGTCCGGAGGACGGTCCTTGGGCAGGGGGTACACCGCCGCCGGGCCGGCGTAGTAGTAGTCGAACACCTCGACCTGCCCGGGAGCATTCAGCACGATAGCGGCCTCCGGCCCGGCGGCAGCGGTAAGGAAGGCGGAAAGCCCGCGGTAGTCGTCGCGGACGGCGGTGCGCCCGCTGCGGTAGCCCTCCAGCCCCGTCACCGCCGCCGGCACCGTCAGCGCTCCCAGCAGTAACCCCACCATCAGCCCGGCGGCCCAGCCGGTCCGCCGCCCGACCCAGGTGGCCAGGCCGGCCATCCCCGCTCCTGCCAGGACATGGTAGGCAGGGAGCCCGAGCAGTAGGAACTTCGCACGGTAGGCAGGACGGAGGAGCGAGAGCAGCCAGAGCGCTAGTCCGGGCCACACGGCCGCCAGCGCTACCAGGGCCCACAGCGTTCTCCGGCGCCCCTGCAGCAACCACAGTGCCGCTCCCAAGAGGGCCGGCACTAGGGCCAGCACGGACCAGGTGGAAACATCCATTGCGCCCGGGCCCTCACCATAGAGCCGCACCATCTCCTGCAGGTAGAAGCCGATGGGCTCGCGCGTCGAGATGGCCGGCCAGTCGCCGGCACTGCCGAACAGCCGTGGCAACCAGGGCAGGAAGAGCAGCAACACAGCTGCCTGCGCCAGGAGCCATTGCCGTAGCAGTGCCTCCCGCCTGTCCTGTCGCCGCCAGAGCCAGAACAGCAGCACTGAGTTGTGCAGCCCGACGACGGCCAGGCCGAGATAGTGCGACCAGAGCAGAGCCGCGGCGGCGAGCACGTACGCCAGCAGCCATCGGCGTGGCCTACCGCCCTCGCTGCTCGCCCGCATGTACTCCGTGAGCGTCCAGCAGCTAAGGGCGGTCAGCAGGGCCACCAAAGCGTAGGCGCGCGCCTCTTGGGAGTAGTACACCGCGAAGGGGGAGATGGCGGCCAAGGACCCCGCGCCCACCGCCGCCCAGCCGCCTGCCAGTCGCCGCGCCCACAGGTAGACCACCAGCACCGTCAGGCACCCGAACACTGCCGAGAGCGAGCGCATCCCCGCCTCGGTCGTGCCGAACAGGCGGCACCATAAGTTGAGGAGGTAGTAGTAGAGGGGCGGATGGATGTCCCCCGCGGCCGCCGGCCCGATCTCGGACAGCGACCGGAGCGCCATCCCCCAGGAGTTGCCTTCGTCCGCCCACAGGCTCTGTCGCGTGAGGCCCTCGAAGCGGAGCATGACGGCCAAGGCCGCCAGCCCGACTCCCGCCGCCGCCCGGACCGGCTCCTGCGGGTGGAACTGGCGAGCCCGGACGGACGTCTCTATGATGGAGCCGTGGGCAGACATGTGGCGATTATAGGTAGGCGCGCGACGGAGCGGCAACAACCCGGCGGGCCCGCCCCCTCGAGAGGTCTCGATTGAGACGAAGCAACCCGCTGTACGCACTGCTCTTCCTGCTGGTGATCGGAGCCGCCGTGGTGGTGGGCTACGTGGTGGCCAGCAGCGTGAAGATTGGGCCGCCGCGGCCCCTCGCCATACTCGACCGTCTTGCCACTGCCACTCCTACCGCCGGTCACGTCCAGGCGCGCCTCCTCACTCCCACCGGTCCAGGCGGGGAGGCCATGACGCCCATCGCCCCGCATGCCACCCTGGAAGTACCGACACCGGCCGCGCCCACCGTCGTTGTGCCGACCTTCCCTCCCAATACCGTCGCCACGGCCACTCCCGCCGCCAGCCCACCGGCGGGGGAGAGCACCCCCTCGCCGGCGGCCACCACCCCCACGGTGACGCCCTCGCCCTCCGCCACGCCAACGCGCTCCAACTACCTCTTCCTGCCTGCGTCGGCGCCGGTCGGGGTGGAGGAGCGCGGCTGCTTCGTGGGGGCCGTCTTCGGCTATGTTCATGACGAACTGGGCCAGCCGCTTCCGGGCGTTCAGCTCCGCGTCTACGACCCCTGGAACCACAACTTCCCCACCATCACTAAGCAACCGCCCGATACGGGCTACTACGACGTGATCCTCGGCACGGGCGCCGCCACCTACTACGTCGTCGTGGTGGATGCCGTGGGGAATCAGGTCTCGCCCACCGTCGCGGTGGTGCATCCGGAAGGAGCCAGGGCCTGCTGGTACCAGGTGGACTTCCACCGCACCCGACCCCAGTAGACGACAGGCCTGCCGCCCTAGACCAGTGCCCCCTCGGCGAACTCGAGCTGCGACCCGGCACCGAACGGACGCACCAGATCCGGCAGCAGGTACCGCAAGTGGAAGAGCGAGTCCGCGCCGGTGCAGTGGTTGAGGTACAGCTTGGGTGAGCCGCAGGCCTCGATCTCCCGGGCTACCAGGCGGAGCGTGTCACGGTCGGCCGATGCCAGGTGCGTCCCCCCAATGACGGCCAGAAGGGGCGCGTCGTACTGCGCCCGCACCGTCGCCATGATGTTGAGCAGGCCGGCGTGGGCGCAGCCCAGTACCAGCACCACGCCGTCGCGCACGCTGAGCACCAGCGACAAGTCATCGCGATAGGGGTCAGCCACGTAGTCGTCGCCGGACCGGATCACGTGGTCGCGGCCCCGACCTTCCGGATAGGGCCGGGCGGTGATCTCTCCGGTGGTACGGATCCCGGCAATGACTTGGTGGGGACCGGCGTCCAGCACCGGCTGCAGCGCCTGCCGGATGGTCCGCTCCCGTTCCGCGTTGAACCCAATGGACTTCCGATCCTTGCCGCTGAACCGCTCCACGAACACGTCGGGGTGGGCCACCAAAGGCTTGCCCGACAGCAGGCCGGCCACCGCCTCCAGGCCGCCGGTGTGGTCGGTGTGCCCGTGGCTGAACACCAGAGTGTCGACGCTGGTCAGATCGAGGTTAAGGACGGCGGCGTTGTGCTTCAGCACCGTTCCGCTATCGCCCAGGTCAAACAGCACCCGGCCGGCCGCACTCTCCAGCAGCAGCGAGAGCCCATGTTCGGCCCAGACTCTGCCTCGGGACACGCTGTTGTCGATCAAGCACGTTATCTTCACCGTGAGTCACCCCGCTCCAAACGCATCGCTGCTGCACACCAGTGTAGCCGCGCTAGGCGTCCGCATCAAGAGGTGCGTCCTTTGCCGCCGCGCCTGGGGGCCCCTAGAATGGCGCCTGTTGTCCCATGAATCCGCACAGGCATCATAGGTAAGGGAGCCCTGTCCTTGATTGGAAAGCGTTCACCGTTAGTGCTCATCCTGGTACTGGCCCTGGCCTGCGGCTGCCTGGTCCTTTGCGGCGGCTGCGCCGGCCTGACCCTCATGTCCGTCCGCCCCGGCGAGATCACCTTCGTCGAGCCGGAGATGCGCGCCACCGGAGTCGTCGCCACCCGGGTCATACCCGGGCCCACGCCCGGCGCCTTCACCAGCGATGGGCGAGCTATGGGCGGGGAACTGCGCCTCCCCGGCGCCATGCCCCCCACTCTCGACCCAGCCATGAGCCAGGACAGCACATCGGCCCAGTACATCGTCGAGATCTACAGCGGCCTCGTCACCGCAGGGCCCGATCTGGAACTGGTCCCGGACATCGCCGAGTCCTACGAGGTCAGTGACGACGGCACGGTCTACACCTTTCACCTACGCGAGAACGTCGTCTTTCACGATGGCACACCCGTAACCGCGGACGACTTCCGCTACTCGCTGGAGCGCTCGTGCCATCCCAGTACCGGCTCCCCCATCGCCGCCACCTACCTGGGCGACATAGTCGGCGCGCGAGCAATGCTTTCCGGCACGGCAGATCGCCTCGAGGGAGTGCGCGTGCTCGACGACTACACCCTCGCGATCGAGATCGACGCCCCGCGGCCGGCGTTCCTGGCCAAGCTGTCCCATCCGGTGGCGTTCGTGGTCGACCGCCGCAACCTGGACTCCGACGACATCCTGGCGCGCTTCAACGGTACCGGTCCCTTCCGGCTGGGAGAGGTCGTTCCCGGCTCCCACATCACCCTGCTGGCGAACCGCGAGTACTACCGCGACCCCCGCCCCGCCCTAGATCAGGTAGTCTACCTGCTCAGCGGCGGCGAGGGCGTGACCATGTACGAGAATGACGAACTCGACGTCACCGGGGTGGGCATCAGCGATCTGCCCCGCATCACCGACCCGGAGCAGGGCCTGAGCGACCAACTCACCATCATTGACCAGCTGGCCACCTTCTACCTCGGCCTGCGGTGCGACACCGCTCCCTTCGACGATCTCGAGGTGCGGCAGGCCTTCGCCATGGCCCTCGACCGGCAGCGCATCGTAGATATGCTCTACCAGAGCACCGTCCCGGCCGCCCGGACGATCGTGCCGCCGGGTATGCCCGCCTACGACAACGACTCGCTGTCCGCGCCCGATTCTGACCCGGATGCCGCCCGTGAGGTCCTGGCCCGGTCCGGTTACGACGTCGAAGGCTTGCCGACCATCACTCTCCACGTCGCCACCGGGTCGCCCCAGACCGATCGCGTCGCCGAGGCCATTGCCGTGGTGCTTGAGGACAACCTCGGCGTCACCATCGAGGTCGAGCAGAGCGACTGGGCGACCTTCCTCGAGGGACTCGATCACCCGCATCACCCCTATCAGATGTACGTCCTCGGCTGGATAGCCGACTATCCGGACCCGGAGAACTTCCTCGAGGTCCTCTTCGGCGGCGATAGCTACGACAACCACAGCGGCTACCACAACGCGGAGGTCGATCGCCTACTGGACGAGGCAGCGCTTGAGATGGACGAGGAAGCCCGTCGTCAGCTCTACCTGCAAGCAGAGACGATTATCCTCGCTGAGGCGCCCATCGTACCTCTCTACCACGATGTCGAGTATCGGCTGACCAAGCCCTACATCAAAGACCTGCCCCATCCGGCCATGGTCGTGCCCGTGCTTCAGTACGCCCACATCGATCCCAACGCCAACTAGGGCCGCCGCTCTGCCGAGGAGTCAGCCATGCGCTTCGACACGATCATAGCCGGCGGCCGGCTCATAGACCCCGTCCAGGGGCGCGACGAGAGGGCCGACTTGGCCATCCGGGACGGCCGCGTGGCCGCCGTAGCGCCGGACCTCTCCGGTGCCGAAGCCGAGACAAGGCTGGACGCCTCCGGGTGTCTGGTAGTTCCCGGGCTGATTGACTTCCACACCCACGTGACTCACCGGCTCGACGCTCTCAGCATCGACGCCGACGCCCACGCCGCCGCCGGCGGTGTCACCACCTGGGTGGACGCCGGTGGCGCCGGGGCCGCGAACTTCGCCGCCTTCCGCCACTACGTCATCGAGCCGGCGCAAGTGCGCATCGTGCCGTTCCTCAACATCTCCGAGCCCGGCCTCGCCTGCCTGGAAGTGGTCCACGGCGTCATCGAGCACCTGGACGTGGACTCCGTCTGGGAGACGGTAGAGGCCAACCGCGACCTCATTCGCGGCATCAAGGTGCTCAGTTGCGCCATGAGGGTAGGCCCGAACGGGCTCATCCCTCTCCGCACCGCTTTGGAGGCGGGCGCGGCCACCGGCCTGCCGGTGATGTGCCACATCGGCGCGCCTCCGCCCGGCCTGGGAGACATGCTGCCCCTGATGCGGGGCGGCGACATCATCACCCACTGCTACAAGGGCCGGAAGGGGTGCCTGGTGGTGGCGGGAGAGCGAGTGCGGGACGAGGCCTGGGCGGCGCGTCGCCGCGGAGTGCTTTTCGACGTCGGCCATGGCGCCGGCAGCTTCTCCTGGCATGTGGCCCGCGTCGCCCTCGAGCAAGGCTTCGCGCCCGACATCATCTCGACCGACCTACACCGCACTAGCTTAGGGAGCGGAGCCTTTAGCCTGCCGGCGGTCATGAGCAAGTTCCTTCACCTCGGCCTGCCGCTGGTCGAGGTGATCCGGCTGGTCACTGCCGCCCCCGCCCAAGCGCTCGGCCTGCAGGACTCGATCGGCACCCTGCGCCTGGGTGTGGAGGCGGACGTCACCCTACTTCGCCTCGAGGTCGGGCGCTTCCCCATGCCCGACACCGAAGGAGCCACCGAAGTGCTGGTCCAGCGCCTCACGGCGGTGCGAGCACTGCGCCGCGGCGTCGTCCTCTAGGCCCGCGCCGTGCCTGCATCCTCGTCACCGGACGTACGCAGGGGCAGGCGCACGCGAAACGTGCTTCCCTCGCCCACAGCACTCTCCACCTCGATGGCGCCGCCGTGCGCCTCCACGATCCCACGGGCGATGTAGAGACCTAGCCCGGTGCCGCCGGCCGCCTCATGCGCCGCATTCCCGGCGCGATAGAAGCGCTCGAACACCCGCTCCCGCTCCTCCTCGGGAATGCCGATCCCGTCGTCGCTCACCTCAATCACCAGCTCAGTGGACCGGGCCCAGGACCGCACACTCACGTGCCCGCCAGCGGGTGTGAACTTGAGGGCGTTGCCCAGTAGGTTGTCTACCACCTGGCGCAGCCTTCTGCCATCCGCCTCCAGATTGGGCAGACGGTCGGGCAGATCAACAGTGAGGGAGACCCGGTGCTCCGTGGCCAACGGGCGGGCGTTGTCGGCGGCGCTCTGCAGAAGCGCTCCGGGGTCCACCGAGTTCAGGTCCAAAGTGTAGCGCCCAGTCTCCATCCGGGAGGCGTCCAGCAGATCGTTGATGAGCCACTCCAGCCGCCTGCTACTCTCCTGGACGGTGATCAGAAACTCCCGCTGTAGATCGGTCAGGGGACCGGCTCCCTCATCGACGACGATCTCGGTGTAGCCCATGATCGACGCTAGCGGCGAGCGTAACTCGTGCGAAACGCTCCCGACAAATTCGGCCTTCATGCGCTCCAGCTTCAGCCGCTCCGAAATGTCTCGCACCGAAGTCACCCGACCGAGGACGGCGCCGGCCTCGTCCTCCAGGGGTGCCTCCAGCCGCTCGGTGGGGAAAGAGGTTCCGTCCCGCCGGCGCATGGGGTACTGCTCCAGACTGACGAAACCGCGCCGGGAGGCGGCAGCCTCGCGTTCGAGCATGAGCCGATGGTAGGAGGCCTGGTCCACATGGAGCATCAGCATCGGTCGACCGATCAGCTCCTCGCGCCGATAGCCGAACTGCTCCTCCGCCGCCGGATTGCAGTGGAGAATGACGTCGTTCACGTCCACCACGAAGATGGCGTCCCGCAAGGCGGCGAAGCTACGTTCCAGCAGCACGCGGGACTCACGTACCTGGCGCTCGGCCTCGATCCGGTCCGCCACCTCCTGCTGCAGTAGCTCGTTGGCCCGTCTCGTCTCCTCTTCTGACAGCTGGACCCGCTCCATTAGCTCCTGCCGCTGGCGTTCATGGCGTCGCATCTCGGTGACGTCCTGCAACACCGACACTGCCCCGACCCGCCTCCCGTCCGCGTTCACGATCGGGGCGCTGTTAATGAGCAGGTCGCGTCGCTCTCCCTCGGGGGAGACCACGTAACCGGGGACAGCGCGGAGCGTCTTGCCGTCCAGGGCCGACACCACGATCGGGCGGTCGCCAGCCGAATACGGCACGCCGTCAGGCCGCAACAGCTGCGGCAGGGTCGCACGCGGTGTGCCGGTGAGCGAAAGGTCGGAGTAGATGCGAGCCGCCGCCGGGTTGGCCAGGATGGCGCGTGCCTGCTCGTCTACCACCATAATGCCTTCCGGCGCGCTCTCGATGATGGCATGCAGCCGGGCCCGCTCCGCCTCCAATTCGCCCGCCAGACTCCGCAGGCGCTCGCTCTGCCGCACGAGCTCGTCCTTCTGCGCCATAAGCTCGGCGTTGGCTCTCTCCAGGCCCGCCTGCGCCTCGCGGAGGGGAGTGACGTCGCTCATGGTCATCACAGCGCCCAGCAACCGGCCATCGGTGTCTCGAATGGGAGCGGCGCTGAGAGACAGCCACACCCGGCCCGGTCCATAGGGCGGACTGATGGACATCGATGCGGAGCGGACCGTTTCCCCTCTTAGCGCCCGTATGGGCGCGGTCTGCTCGGGCGACAGTCGCCGCCCGTCGTCTGCGGTTGGCTCCAGTCCGCGAATCCGGTCTGTCACCGGCAGGCCCTGATCTTCCTCCCCGTACCCCAGGATCGAGCGGGCCGCCTCATTGATGCTCACTATCTCACCGCTGGGGCCATACACGATCATGCCGTCGGCGATGGCCTGGACCGTCGCTTCAAGCTCCACGGCATGACGGCGGGCCTGCTGCGCCAGCTCCTCCACCCGCCGCCGCCCCAATACGGCCTCGGTCACGTCCACCAGCGACAGCACCAGGCCGGTGACATCGCCCCGGTCGCCCGTGATCGGCGTCAGGGTCCAGTCCCAGTACGTTGTTCCGCGGCCGGGATCATGGGCAAACGCGAAGGGCTTGGCGGTGTGCGAGGCCGGGCGGCCGGTGTCGCGGACCGCTTCGAAGATGGCCCGGTTCTCGTCGTTAGGGAAGACGTCGAAGTGGTACTGGCCACTCAGTTCCTCAAAAGAGTGCCCGCAGCCCGCCTCGTACGCCGAGTTGACCAGCACGAAGCGCAGGTCACGATCCAGGAAGGCCAACTGGGCCTGGGTGTTCTCCATCAACGTGCGGAGCAGATCACGCTCCTGAGCCAGGTCGGCCGCTAGCCGAGCGATCTCTTGGCTCGCCTCCAGACGCTCCGTTACGTCGTAGATGGTGCCATGCACGCGGTGGGTCCGTCCGGTAGCCGGGTCGCGCACTCCGGTGATGTACTCCTGTACCCAGCGGACGGCCCCGTCCCGTCGCACGATCCGGTAGGTACGCTCGGCGCTGACGCCGGGCTCCGATATGAGCGTCGCCACCGAGGCAAGCACATCGCCCAGATCCTCCGGGTGGATGACCTGGTCCCACCGAGGAGACCCAGCCAGAAACTCGGCCTCGGTGTAGCCGGTGATGGCCTCCACCGCGCCGTGGAAGAACTCGGGCACGAAGTCCATATCGCCCCGGTAGGCAATGCCGCTGAACTCGCGCACGAAGCTGCGGTAGCGCTCCTCGCTCGCCCGCAGCGCGGCCTCGGTGCTCAGGCGCTCGACGCCCACCGCCAGGCTCACGGCCAGTTCCTCCAGGAACTGCACCGAGTTGCGCCCAATGAGATCGGGCTGTGGATCGGCGAGATAGAGCACTCCCAGCAGAGCCGGTCCGCGCACCAGTGGCAGCAGCCCCAGCGTACGGTAGCCATCGGAGACACACTGCTGCAGGAAGGGTTCGACCTCCGTGCTCGAGACCGCTGACGCCCACTCCAGCAAGCTGCCGCTGAGAAAGGCGCCCCGGTACAGCAGCCGCCCATGTTCGTGCTCCTCCCTGCCGGCGGGGAGGAGAGCACACAGCACATCGAGCGGCGCCCTCCCGAGGGGGTCGACATCCCCTCCCCCATCTCCCGAAGCCGAGTGGCGATCGTGCCTGTGGTGCAGCGGGCGGTAACCGAGACCGGGACGGAGACGCAGGCCCACGGTCTCGCACTCGGTTAGTTCGGCCAGCAGGTCCAGCGTACGTTCGGCCAACTCGTCGACCGACACCGACGCGCTGATGACGTCCAACAGCCGCACGGCCGCATCTCTCTGCTGCGCCAGCGCGTGCTGGGAAGTGCTATCCCGGATGACTCCGGCGGCGCTGATCACCTCTCCGGAGCTGTCCCGGATGGGGAAGTAGGATACCAGCAGGTGACGGCGACCGAGATGCTCGTAGTGGCGGTACATCTCGAAGTGGGTCTCGGAGCCGGCGAAGCAGGAGTCCAGCCGTGGCTTGAGCGCCGAAGCGAACACTTCCTCGCCCACCACTTCCGCTGCCGGCCGGCCCTCCAGCGTCTCTGGGGTGCGCCGGTGGGTGTGGAGGTAGGCGGCGTTCGCCAGCGTGACGCGGTACTGCCGGTCCACCATCACCACCAAGTCCCGGGAGCGCATGATGGCGTCGTCGGCGCGCTCAGGAGGCGTGGGCAGAGTGCGCCCGACCGTCGCTTCTCCCGCCATGTCCAGCACCCCGGTAACGGTGCCGTCCAGCTCCAGCAGCGGCGCCGAGCGGCGGGAGATCGACAAGCGGGGGTAGCCGGCCCTCTCGATAACCGCGACGCTCGTGCCGCTGACCTGGTCCGCCACCGGTTGCTCGCCCGCCAGGGGATGGTTGGGGAGAACCGCCTCCAGGCGCCGGCCGAGAGTCTCCGGCGCCGCCACGCCGTACAGCGTCTCCGCTCCCTGGCTCCAGTAGGTCACCCGGCCGCGCCGATCGAGGGCGAACACGGCGTCGTCGAGCGCCTCTCGCACCCGGTCTAGGCCGGGTCGCGCCACCGGGCGGAACGTGCCCGCGAGGAGCCACTCGTCCGGCGATGCGGCCACCGCCTTCACCTCGACCTGCAGGCCGTAACTCCGCTCGACTCCGAGATCAATCGCGACGTCCCGGGCGGCTTCCTGCCGAGCAGCGTCCCCGCCAAGCAGCAGCTTCTCTGCCTCCGCGGCGCCCACTACCTCATGCAGAAGGTGGCCGCGTAGCTCGGTCGCTTCCGAGCCCAGTAGCTCGGCGAAGGCGCGGTTGTGGGCGAGGATGGTGCCTGTCATGGCCCAGGCGGCCGTGGCCGTCTCACACGCGTCGAGCATGGCTTGCGCCAACTCGAGCATCGCCCCGCCTCGCTGTCGGTCCTCTGGGGGCGCCATGGCAGCTCCGCCTCCGCTGCAGGTTGACTGGATTATATACTCACACCGCCCGCCGGTCAGGGCTACGGCGTTGGCAACCCTCGCGGCCTGGCCTAGACTAGCCCCTTGAGACCGACGCCGGGAGGATTGGATGCGCTATCAGTTGGTCATCCGCGGTGGAAGAGTGCTGGACCCGGCCACGGGACGCGACGAAGTGGCCGATGTAGCCATCGCCGCCGGCCGGATCGTCCGCGTGGAGGCCGCGATCGGCGATGACGCGGAGCGCGCCTTCGACGCTCGTGGCTGCCTGGTCACGCCCGGCCTGGTGGACCTGCACACCCACGTGTACTGGGGCTCCAGCTACCTCAGCTTGGAGGCCGATCGCCACGCGCCCGGCAGCGGCACCACCACCTGGGTGGACGCGGGCACGGCGGGGGCGAACAACTTCCCCGGCTTCCGCCGCTTCCTCATCGAGCCCGCGACGGTGCGCATCGTACCCCTGTTGAACGTCTCGTCGCCCGGCCTCACCGCCTACAGCGGCGCCCACGAGAACGTGCGTCACTATGACGCCGACGCCGCCTACGACACCGTCCAGGCCAATCGCGATCTGATCAAGGGTATCAAGGTGCTCGCCAGCGGCCTACAGGTGGGCGCCAACGACCTGACGCCGGTGCGCGTCGCTCGCGAGGTGGCCGAGGCGGTGGGCTTGCCGCTGATGTGCCACATCGGCGTGCCCCCGCCCGGTCTGTGGGCCATCCTGCCCATCATGCGCCCGGGCGACATCATCACCCACACCTACAAGGGCCGTACCGGCTGCCTGGTCGTCGCCGGCGGCCGGGTACGATCGGAAGCGTGGGAGGCCCGCGAGCGCGGCGTCCTCTTCGACATCGGTCACGGCTCCGGCAGCTTCTCCTGGCAGGTGGCCCGCCAGGCCCTGGAGCAGGGCTTCCCGCCCGACTCCATCTCCACCGATGTGCATACCGGCAGCATCAACGGTCCGGCGTTCGGCATGACCTCGGTGATGAGCAAGGTCCTCCACCTGGGCCTGGACCTGCCCGAGGTCGTGCGGCTCTCGACGTCCGCACCCGCGGCCATGCTGGGCATGCAGGACGAGATCGGCACCCTGCGCGAGGGCGCCTGTGCCGACGTGGCCGTGCTACGCGAAGAGGAAGGCGAGTTCCCCCTCAAGGATTGCGAGGGCGTGACTGAGTTGCTGCGCCGCCGTCTGGTCGCCGAACTGACAGTGCGCGCCGGCGTTCCGCTGGAAGCGGCCGACCTTGCACGGCGGGACGAGTGAGCGTGCTCCTGCCGGCACGCGACCCCCAGGCCTACCGCGATCGGCGCAATCCTGGCGACACAAGGCCCAGGCCGGAACGAGGCCTGGGCCCGATGATGCTATCCACCCAGAGGGGGGCATTCCCTGCCTGTTGCCGCTAGGGCGGCCTAGGAGTACTTGCCCAGCTCCTTGGCCCGGGCAATGAACTCGCGGTACTGCTCCAGGCCAACGCTATCGGGCACCGAGTGGTCGGTGCCGATGATGTAGCCCCCGTCTTCCATCATCGTCGGTATGACGCGCTCCATCTCCGCCCACATGCTCTCCGGCTGCTCGTAGAGCACCGCGTTCAGCCCTCCGTGGAACGCCAGCCGATCACCGTATTCTGCCTTCAGGGCAAGCGGGTCCATCCCCGCCTTCACCTCCAGCGGGTTGAGCATGTCCACGCCGGCGTCTATCAGTTCCGGAACCAAGGGGCCTAGGTTCCCACAGGAGTGGTAGTAGACGGGCAGTCCCTTGGCGTGGGCCCACTCGGCCGCGCGCTTGTCGGCCGGCTTGAAGAGCTCACGATACATCGGCACGGACATGAACTGCTTTCCCTTGAAGCCCATGTCGTTGTACCACTGGACACCGTCGAAGTGGTACCCGGCGTCCCACACCATCTCCAGCAGGGCAATGCTGGTGTCCAGCATCGTGTTGACAATGTCCATGACCCACTCCGGGTCCTCGGCCATGGCCAGGAACAACTGCGGGCCCACCATGTGGGAGTAGGTCACCTCGAAGTTGAACCAGAGGATACCCATCACCCAGTCGCCGCGCTCGCGCCAGCGCCGATAGTCGCGCTCCAGTTGGTCCCAGGCGATGCGGTCACGGCTCGGCTGCATCCGCTCCTTGGCCTCGGCCCACGAGGCGCGGTCCTTCACCGTATAGTCCAGATAGCCCAACGCGCCGCTCTGGTCGTGGTAGTCCTTGCGCGTGGCACCCCATTCGGTCGTGTATACCCGGTACTCGTCGGTGTCCTCGATCATCCGCCGTGGGTAGCGCGGGCTGTTATCGGTCGAGATGAAGCGGACGCAGTCCGCGCCGAGGTACTCGGCCCAATTGACGCCGGCCGGCATACCCTCGCGATGCCAGCGGGCGATGGTGGACTCCCAGGGCGTATCCACTATGGGCACTCGGTCTGCCTCTTTGTGATCAAACATCCGCTGGATTCGCTCTCTAGTCGTCATGCGCTCAGACATTCAATCCCTCCTGGAATGGACGCGCGCGTACCCTAGTGTCTCTGGCTACAAACACAGACGGGGCCCTACACCGCGATCTGTAGCGGCCCGCCGGCAGAGCGGCCGCCTAGCGGCTGCCCCAGAGACGCCTGCTGCGGTGGGCGGCACATCTGTCCCCACTGCGTTGTTGCCTGCCCTTCTGACCTACTGGCCCACCTCGTCGGCAATCTCGTCAGCACACAGATGGCATCGGATGAGAGTGCCATCGACCTCGGTGTACTCGGGGGCCTCGCGCATGCATATCTCCATGGCCCGCGCGCACCGGCCGGCGAACTTACAGCCCGTCCGCAAGTACTCCTGTGCCTCGCTCTCGGCAAAGCGTATCTTGCTGGTCCACCGCCTGTCCGGCTCTGGCTCGGGGATGCACTCCCGCAACAGCCTCACGTAGGGATGCCTAGGCTCCAGCAGCACCTTGTCCACATCACCCATGGTGACGATATTGCCTCGAAACATGATGGCGATACGGTCGCAAACGTAGTATGCGGTGGCCAAGTCGTGCGTGATATACACGATGCCTAGGCCGAGCCTGTCCTTCAACTCGCGGAAGAGGTTCATGATGGACATTCGCAGCGAGGCGTCTACCATCGACACCGGCTCGTCGGCAATCAGCAACAGAGGCTCGCTGAGAAGCGACCTGGCAATCGAGACTCGCTGCAGCTGCCCGCCCGAGAACTCCGCCGGGTAGCGGCCGGCGATCTCATCGTAGCTCATGCCGACCAGCCGCAGCACCCGATCGATGACTGCTAACGCTTCCTTTCGGTTGCTCGCCAGCCGGAAGTTGCGCACCCCTTCGAAGAAGTAGGCCTCGACCTGACGGAGGGGATTGAAGGCCTCGAACGGGTTCTGGGAGACCAACTGCACGCCTGCCCGTCTCCAGGCATTCTTGCCGGTGATGCTCTCTCCGCTCCGGCCCCGGTGGATGATCTCACCCTCGCTGGGCTGCTCGAACCCGAGAATCATCTTCGCCAGCGTGCTCTTGCCGCAGCCGCTCTCGCCCGCCAATCCGAAGATCTCGCCCCGGTGCACACTCAGGGACACCTTCTCCACGGCGGTGATGCGAAGCCGCGAGAAGACGCTGCCCATGTGGAAGACCTTGCTTACGTTCTGGACCTCAAGAATGGTGTCTATCGTCTTCCTCCTGGGTCAGCCAACAGGCCACCCTATGCTGATCGGCGACGGTCACACAGGGCGGCACAGCCTCTCTGCACACGTCCATGGCGTACCGACAGCGAGGATGGAAGGGGCACCCCTTGGGAAGGTCGGCCAGAGATGGAGGCGCTCCGGGCGCGCTTTCCCGCATCGTCTTGTCCCCGAACTTGGGCAAGGAGTTGATGAGGTACTGGGTATACGGGTGTCGTGGCTGCCTGAAGATAGCCTCGACGCCCGCTTCCTCGATGATCCTCCCCGCGTACATGATCCCGACGCGATCAGCAATGTTGGCCAACACACCCATGTCATGGGTAACCATCACCAACGCGTTCTGTTGCTCCTGCTGCACCTCCCGGAGAAGCTGGAGCACACCCCGCTGAACGACCACGTCCAGAGCCGTGACCGGCTCGTCGGTGACTACAGCCCGAGGCGAGAGCACCGTGGCCAAAGCTATCACCACCCGCTGGCGCATTCCCCCCGACAACTGATGCGGGTAGGCCTCCAGCACGTGCGGGGGCAGCCCAAGGTGCATCAGATGCTGGCGCGCCTTCTCTAGCAGCTCTTCGCCATCGCGACGCCGAACGTGGCTCCTCAGGAAGTCGCTGAAGGAGCCCTTCAGCTTGACCACCGGATTGAGATTGCTCATCGAGCTCTGGGGAACGTAGGAGATGAACGACCAGCGCAGCCGCTGTCGCTGCTCCGGCTTCAGCGCATACAGATCGAGATCCTCTCCATCGACGCGGTACCACACCTTGCCGCCCACCACTCGCAGCGGAGGCTGAACATCCCCGAGCAGTGTCTTGACCAGGGTCGTCTTGCCGCAGCCACTCTCGCCCGCTATCCCGTAGATCTCATTGGCCCGGATCTCCAGATCGACACCGTTGACCGCTGTTACGATCCTCCTAGTCCCTAGCATATCCAGGAAGTATGAGGCTTCTACCTTCTCTGCCTTGACCGCCCACATGGCCCGCCTCCTATCTCTCGCCCACTCGCTGGATGCGCGCCCGGGGATCAAGGTACTCGCTTATGCTGATCGACAGAAGGTACAGCGCGACGAAAAGCACCACAGCCGCCCCGATAGGGGTGAAGATCCACCACCACAGCCCCAGCAGCACCGCCTGGTAGTTGAGGGCGAAGTGGAGCATGGTGCCCAGTGTGGGGACGGCGATGTCTGTCAGGCCCAGGTAGGCCAGCGTGACTTCCATACCGGTCACCCAGATCATATTGCCGATGAGTGTCGCTGTCGTCAGAGGTACCACGAAGAGGAGATACTCATTGAAGATCAGCCTCAGCGCCGGGGTGCCCGAGAGGATAGCGGTGTAAGTGAACTCCCTCTCCCTGAGGCTGAGTATCTGCGAGCGAATGAACCGCGCATCTAGCGCCCACCCAAACAGCGCGAAGAGCAGCGCCATGGTCAGTAGGCTCAGTTGCTCCTGAATCAAGATGGCCAGCAGCACCAGCACCAACAGCAGAGGCAGAACTATGAAACCGTCGCTGATGAACATCAGCACCCGGTCCGCCATCCCACCGACGTAGCCTGCCACCAGACCTACGAAGAGCGCGATCACCCTCGATACCAGCGCCGAGAAGACAGCCAGCAGCAGCGAGTTGCGTATGGCGACGGTGAGCTGCCAGAACACGTCCTGGCCCAGGGAAGTGGTCCCCAGTAGGTGCGCCGATGAGGGTGAGAGGTCACGAGGCACCACTCGCCAGACGGTCGGGCTGTAGGGCGAGAACACCGAGAGACAGGCCAGGAAGAGCAGCACCGCCATCAGTGCCGCGCCGATGCTGAAACGCCGGTCTCTGAAGAGGGCTCTTAGTGTCTTCATCTGCGAGGCTCTCTCCTCACGTCAACCTGATCCGCGGATCGAAGAGCGGGTTCAGAAGGTCCATGATCAGGGTGCTGGTCGTCAGGGCCACGATGGATAAGGTCGTGACGCCCATCAGCACGTTGTAGTCCGACGAGAGGATGGCTTTGTAGGTGAGCAGGCCCACTCCAGGATAAGCGAAGACGATCTCAGTGATAAGAGCCCCGCTGAACAAGGATGCGAAGCCCAGGGCAAAACGCGTGATCTGAGGCAGCATGGCGTTCCGCATCACGTAGCGGGTGAAGATCGTCCAGCGGTTCACGCCGGCGATCTGAGCATAGTGCACGTAGTCCTCCTCTCGGACGCCCTGCACGATAAGCCGCATCACCTGATGGGTAGTGGCCACGCCGATGACCACTAGAGACACAGCCGGAAGGAACGCGTGCCTGAGAACGTCGGTCACGAAACCCCAGGAGAGCTCGATTCTGGCACCGATGGTGTAGGCACCACCCACAGGGAAGACGGGCAGGATATGAGCGAACAAGATGATCAACATGAGAGCGACGATGTAGTACGGCATCGGAGCCAGGACCATGACCATCGCGTCCACAACCTGCATCGGCCGATTCCGACTGAAGAACCCTGCCAACCCGCCAGTGAGGTTGCCGATGATGAACACCAGCACCGTCGTCGTGAGTAGTAGCCCCAATGTCCAGGGAAGGGAGGCGGCTATGAGCTCATTGACTGGAGCGGGAAACGCCACCAGCGACGGCCCGAAATCACCCGTGAACAACCGGCGCCAGAACCCCAGGTACTGCTGCAGCAGCCCTTCGTCCAGTCCGTACATTTCGCGGAGCGCTCGCACCGTCTCTTCGGCGGCCCTGGGATCGGAGTAGGTGCCCCGAGCCATCACCTGCGCGACTGCCTTCTCCACCGGACCTACGGGCATAAGCCTAGGCAACATGAAGATCATGGTGATCCCGAGGACAGTCACCCCCACGTATTGGATCAATCGCGGGATCAGGTAGCGCCTCACGAATCTCATTCTTCCCCCAGATTGCATCGCCTATAACAGCCCGCGAGCAAGGCGTAGTGCCTGCTCGCGGGCGCTCTTGTGCCGCTGTGCTAGCCGGCTGCGGGAGTCAAGAAGGTCAGAAGGTACTTGAAGTTCGGATAGTGATGGTAAGGCACGATGAAGTGATCCTCAGCACTCGGCCAGCCGGTCCAGTAGTAGCTCGAGACCGCATACGGGTCCAGCGACGTAGTGCCCGAGATGCCGGGCATGGCCATTATCCAAGTCTTGAGCAGGTCCAGACCCAGTGGCTGCAGCGTGTCGAAGTCGATCGGATTCGTTACCCGGATCTCGTCGAGGAGCGCATCCACCGTCGCATCGGTCCAGCGCGAGGCATGGCCCCAATGGCGTTCGCCCAGAACCGGTTCCAGATACGACGAGTGGAAGGAAGTGAACGTTCTGAAGAGATCGGGGTTCTCCAGGTAGTTGCTGCCGTGCGTCTGGCCGCCGCAGACATCGAAGTTGCCGTGCTCGATCCGCAGCTGCCCTGCCTCGCCCACCTCGAACCTCACGTCCAGCCCAAACCGTTGCCACTCCACGTACGCTGCCTGAGCGTTCTGGTAGGCCCAGCGACCGGGGAGAGCGTCGGTGTAGACGCTGAACTGCCAAGGTGTGCCGTCGGCCAGGAGCCACTTGCCGTCGGCGTCCTGCTGAAGGCCCGCCTTCATGAGCAGCTTGGTGGCCGCATCGGGGTTGTACTGCCACGAGCCGTAGCCGAAGGCCGACCTGATCAGGTCTGCGTCATCCGGGAACTCGAAGCCCCGCTCGCGCGCATCCTCAACCAGTCGCGCCGGCGCGGTGGGATCCCACACATTGACCATCTCGCCGTCACCCACATCGATGGTCAAGCCCTCCAGCCACTCCATCAGTGGCTTGATGTAGGGCTCCTGCATCTGCGGGGCGTTGACGACGATGGGCAGCGGGTTCATGGCGGCACACCCGTCGAACGCGGTCGTGCTGTAGGAGACCGGCTCAATGGCCAGGGTGAGCGCCCAGCGGACGTCCGGGTTGTCGAACGGGGGCTTGAGGGTGTTGAACACCGCCCCACCGACACCCGGGTGGCGGTTGGACTGCAGCCAAGGGAACCCCTGATCGGCATAGTAGCCGCGGGCGGTCGGCTCCGCCCTAGTGGCGGCTCGGATGGCAGGCAAGTCCAGGTCGACCTGATCCACCTCGTGGCGAGTCATGGCGATGACGCGGGCCGTGAAGTCGCCATAGTCCACGAATACCACGTACTTCGGCTTGGGCTCGCCGAAGAGCATACCGGTAGGTGTGCGTTCCCAATCCTCGCGCTTCTCCCACGCCGTCCAGTTGCCGGCCGGATCGAAGCTGTGCAGCTTGTAGGGCCCGCTGCTGAGGGGTGGATTGTACTCGAAGGCGAAGAAGCCCTCAGAGTCAACCTCGCCATCCACCAGGAACTGCCCGAACACGTGCTTCGGCATCACGCACAGGCTGCCCCACAGGTCGCAGAGGTTCTCGAAGTGGAAACGAGGGTTCGGCTCCTTGAGCTGAACCACAACCGTCTGGTTGTCTGTCGCCTCGACGCTCTCCACCTGCGCCGCCACGCTGGCGTTGAAGGACGCGCCGGCAGCCAAACGGGTGAAGTCGATGGTGAACGCAACATCCTCAGCGGTGAGTTCGGTGCCGTCGCTCCAGTACACACCCTCGCGGATCTGGAAGGTCATCGTCATGAAGTCGTCGCTGTACTCCGGCGGGGCAACGGCTAACGCATCTATGAGTTCGCCTCGCTCAAAATCGTCGATCCACAGCTGCTCGTGCATGACCTGTTGCATGCCGCGGTCCCGCTGGCGCCAGCCCGCCCAAAGGTTGAAGTTGCTGGGAGTGGCATTGCGTCCCGTCAGCTGCTGGGCAAAGACGGTCTCGGCACGGGGGAACCCCAAGGTGGTGACGGCTTCAGGCGCGGCCGTTTCCGGCACGCCCGTAACTGCTCCAGGCGTAGCCGGAGCACACGACGCCAATGCTCCCGCACTACCCAAGGCTACCAGGTTCAGGAAGTCACGTCGGGTGAATGGCATACTCATCTCTTACTGCCCCCCTTGCATGAACGAAGCTACAGCGCTGATCGCTCTGCTGCGGATCACCTCTTGACCCCACCAACTCCTCTCCCCTCGCGCCGGGTTTGTTCACCTCCTCTGTGAGACGGGCAAGGGACTGGCTCGGCCGTCGAGCCCGCCGAGTGGCGGGCTGCAGGGTGCACCATGCGTAGCCGAGCCGAGATGCCTGAGCCAAGACAGCCAGACCACATCAACCGCTCGGCCGGGCCATCTTCATGGCGCCATTATCTGCGCCAAAGGGAATCTGTCAATGGCATACACGACGGAGTTGGAGGGTGCAAACCCCTAACCATGTGCAGCCTAGACTGATTGAGACGAAATGAGGGAGGGCGCAGTGGCCCTCCCCTACCGAAGCGATGCGGGTTGATCGTAGGGGCCGTGCCCCTGTGCCGGCCCCATTGCGTAGCGAGCGAGCGGACTTAGGTCAGAGCTTCATCCACATGTCGAGCCACTTGCCGATGCCGCGCTCGGGCGACTCGTCGTGGACCTCGTACTCGATGGGGTAATCGCCGTCGTAGCCGATACCTTCCAGCGCCGCGATCACCCAGCGGTAGTCAATGATGCCGGTGCCCAGCCACACGACGCGCATCTTGCCGTCAATGGGGTAGCAGTCCTTCACGTGCATGTGGGTGATGTGGTCTTTCATCACCTCGAAGGCGTCCTTGTAGTCCACCCCGGCCACCATGAGGTTGCAGGGCTCGTAGAGGACGCCGGTGTACTTGCTGCCCACCCGGCTGAAGAACTCCCGCAGTAGCGGCGGGTTGCCGCTGCAGGGGCCGCCGTGGTTCTCCACCCCCATGTACACGCCCACCTTCTCGGCGTGCTCGGCGACGCGCTGGTAGTAGGGCAGGATGCGGTCCAGTAGGTCGGGCGACTCCGGCCGACCGAGGACGCTGCGCACGGAGCGGGCCCCGCAGCGCGCGGCCGCGTCCAGCACCTTCACCGTCTTCTCCACCTCGGACTCGCGCTCGGCCTCGTCGTCGCTGGTGAAGCCGGCCCCACAGTAGGAGCCGATGTTGCCGATGCGCACGCCGTACTTGTCGGACAGCGCCAGGACGGCGTCGAAGTCGTAGCCGGGTTCGTTGACGTCGAAGTGGGGCAGGCCGCCCCACAGGTCCACCTTCTTGTAGCCCGCCTCCGCCAGCGCCCGGAAGACGTGCTCCGGCTGCTGGTGACGCATGGGATAGGAGCAGCACGATACGCGGTTGATGTCCATTCAGTCCCCCTCGGACTTACGCGGTCTCGACCAGCTTGCGCAGGTCGTCGCCGCTCTTCTTCCACCACTGCGACAGGACCACCACATCGGTGCCGATGCAGAAATGCTTCACGCCCAGGTCCAGGAAGCGCTTGGCCTGATCCACCGAGCCGATCTCCGCCCGCGGCGCCACGCCCATCTTCAGGGCTGTCTCGATGGTGAGCTTCTGCGCCTCCCACACTCGCGGATCGGACCACTGGCCGGGGATGCCCAGGCTCATGGAGTAGTCGGCCGGGCCGAACTGCACCATGTCCACGCCCTTGACCTCGAGGATCTCCTCCAGGTTCTCCACCGCCGTCTTCTTCTCGATCATGAGGGCGACGACGGCGTCCTCCAGGGACTGCACGAAGGCGGCGTTGCCCACGTCCTGCACGTACCCCACCGAGCGCCGCATGTGCACCCCGTGGATGCCGCCCGTCTGGGGCGACTCCGCCCGGACGATGCTGACGCAGCGGCGGGCGTCCTCGACGGTGCGGATGTCGGCGAAGAGGAGGTTCTGGATGCCGGCGCCCATGGCCCGCTGCGCCAGGTAGCCGCGCGGTTCCTGGTCCACCTTGAACATGGCGCTGAAGTCGGCGAAGAGGTCCACGGCGCGGCCGAAGTTGTCCAGGGAATAGAGGTCGTAGGGGGCGTACTCGCCCACCAGTTCCACGTAGTCGTACATGCCGGTCTGGCCGATGAGCTCGACGATGGCGGGCCAGGTGCACTGCACGTGGGTGCCGATGCTGGGCGCGTCCTGGTCCAGCAGTTCACGCAGCCGGTTCGGTCTCATGGGGAAAGCCTCCCGAGCAGGCAGGTTTGGTCGGGAGGAAGGATAGCGGTGAAGGGGCGGCGCATCAAGGGGAGGAGAGGGGACGGCTC
>ERZ747221.612-NODE-612-length-41541-cov-7.549778_pt1 | contig 41541 bp, 36 predicted proteins | sample MGYA00374949_ERZ747221 | MGnify/ENA primary metagenome ERZ747221 (study PRJEB28779, sample SAMN05720172) | bioreactor metagenome | isolation source: Anaerobic biogas reactor | place: USA:Washington, USA | collected 2015-08-08 ... | reverse complement strand
CCCTCGTGCGCCGACAGGCCTGCAGGATTCCTGTGTGACCCCTGCCTCCGTCACCCCTGCGAAAGCAGGGGTCCAGATCCCGTCCGGCTGCACCACAACGCACGCGGCATTCGCCCGCAGGCCTACTGGATTCCTGCTTGCGCGGAAAGACGTCGAAAAACGCCGTTTCCTGCGGAGATCTGCATTTTCTTTTGGCGAATGCGCTGCCTTGGGGTCACGCATTGTACGCGCCGCGTTTCAGCGATTCGACGAAGATCCGGGCCTCGTCGTACCCGGAGCCGCTGGCAATAATGGCGAGTTCATGGACCGGAGGCGCCGCTCCCACGGGCTCCAGCGTCAGGCCCGAGCCGCAAAAATCCAGGTAGAGGCTGCCCGATGGGCCCGGTACAAACCCTTTCACCCGGTACAGGACCCGTCTCGCGGCCGCCAGGGCCGCGCGCAGTTTGGCTTCATCCACCGGCGCCGACAGGCCCACGGTAAACCGCGCGTAATTCGGGTCCGCGCACGGGGCATACTCCCCGTCCAGGCCCCGGTACCGCGGCATGGCCAGCACATCCAGCGTCACATCGCAATACACGGCCCGGACCACGCGCACGCCTGGGTTGATACGGCGGACCCGTTCCTCCACCGACGCCACCGTCTGCTCGTCAAAGGCGTCCACTTTATTGAGGATGACCGTGTCGCTCGCCTCGACCTGCGCCACAATGTTGGGAAGCGACTCTACGAGCAGGGGAAACATGCCCGGATCCACGATGCTCACGATGGTGCTGATGGCATAGCGCTCATCCAGCCCGGTCTCGCGCAACATGCGCTCGGCCACCTTCGGATTCGCGATGCCGCTCGCTTCGATTATGACCCCCTCCACGGGCGCATCCCCGCCAAACCGGTCCGGAATGCGCTCCAACGTGTGTACGAACTGGGTTACGAGGCACGTGCAGAAAATGCTCCCTCCCGGAAGCGAGACCACGTCGTCTTCGGCGCTCCGGAGCACGGGTCCGTCGACGTCGACGGGCGAAAACTCGTTCACCAGAAACACCAGCCGCCGCCCCCGGTATTGCTCCACGAGGCGGCGCAGGTACGTCGTTTTCCCGCTGCCCAGAAACCCCGTGACCAGGCTCAGCGCGATCACGGCGCCGCTCCTCCCTGTTTTTCCTTCGCCCGGGCCTCGATGGCCGCGATCAGCGTTTCCCGGTCAGGAATCTGCGACGAAAACCGCACCCGGCCGTCGATGCAGATCGAGGGAATGTTCTCAACATGGAGTCGGCACATGTAGCCGATGCCGTCGCGCGTCTTCACCTTGTGTTCCCGCACCGTCACGTAACAGTGTGCCTGTTCGGCCGCGTTGCGCGCGGCATCCACCATGTACAGACACGGCGCACAGGCCGACGAATCCAGCGTGATCACATCGACAAACACCACGTCCCGGTTGCCGTAATCGGGCAGCTGCAGGTCGTCAAACGACTCCATCTGCGTGGCCTTGAGCGACGTGCGCGACACCTGCCGCTGGTAGTCGTCGTGCACCATCTGGCTCACCGCGATGAGGTTGCGTTCCGGCGTGGCGTAGGGCAGATCGCATCCCGGCGCCAGAATGAACCCGCGCAGCCCCGCCAGATCGATGCACCGGATGGCGTCAAGCATGCAATCCGCCTCGCTCCCCAGCAGCAGCACCACCGTGAGCTTCAGATTGCCTCCGAACGACTTGTTGTATTTGCCCGCCAGGTTCTTGAGCAGATCCAGCGGGATGTTCTCATCCACCTGGAGGTTGTCGCATTTCGTGCGGCACATCAGTTCGAGATTCCGCGTCGCGTCGCCGCATACGAACAGCGACGACAGCCCGTTGTTCGCGGCCACGTGCGCAAAAACCTTGTTCAGCGGCTGCGCAATGAAACCCTCGAAATGCTCCTGCGAGATCTGGCTCGTCATCGGGTCGACCACCGCAACCACATCCGCGCCGTGACGGAGATAAAAATCCGCGGCCCGGCAGCACACGTCCGCGCAGTAATTCAAGAGCCGGTGCACCTCGGCGGGCCGGGTGAGCATGTCCAGAAACAGTTCGCTGCCGCGCAGGTGCGACGCCAGCGTGAACGGCCCCGTGATCAGCCCGTACAGCGCCACGTCGCGGCCCATCGTCTCCGTGCAGCGGAGCAGGGCCTCTTTCGCGATGGGATAGCGCCCCTGCTCCGTGTCGAATTCCGGCAAATCCTCGAGCGAACGCGACGTCAGCGGGTGCGACGTCACCGACGGCGGCGCCTCATCGGCCCACTGCAGGTGGCAGCCCAGCACTTCCGCCTCCATCTGCAGATCGAACAGGATCGGCAGCCCGTCGGGCCGGTACAGTTCCCGGGCTTTCGCCAGGCCCTCGACAATGCAGTCCGCGGATTGCAGATACTCCGTGGCGCTTTTCCCGATCAGTTTGCCGCCGTGAACCCCCACAAACGGCAGCCAGGCCGGCCGCGGCGTTTCCTCATTCCGCATCGCCGCCAGGATCAGCTCTTTCCCCGATAGACCTTTGACCATGACTCCACTCCCGTGTGCTCCGGATTGCCCGTGCCGCCGTCCGCCACTCCGCGCATTTCAGCCCGACTGGTTCTTATACCACAGACGGCCCGAAAACGGATCTCCCCGTCCGGTTGAAATGCGCGGCCGCCCCTTCTACAATGCCCCGCATTGAGGTGCCGCCAAAATCACAATCTGCCCGCCGCGCCCGAGCGGAAGCAGGGGAGTGTTCACACCATGAAAAACCTCGCTGAATTCGCCCTGATCGCCCTCGTTGCCGTCACCCTCAGCGCCCAGGCCGCTCCGCCCGAAGGCGAAGGCTGGCGCTCGCTCTTCAACGGCGAAAACCTCGACGGATGGGAAAACAAATCCGGCCATGCCGAGATCTGGCAGGTCAAGGACGGGGTCATCGACTGCAACCCCCGCGTCGACCTCCCCGGCGACAAGACCCTCTGGTCCAAAGAGTCCTTCCGCGATTTCCGGCTCTACATCGAGTGGCGCATCAAAGGCACCAAGGGCGAATATCCCGTTCCCACCGTGTTGCCCGACGGCAGCCATAAACTCGACGAAAACGGTAACGCCATCATCACCATGATGCCCAACGCCGATTCCGGCATCTATCTCCGCGGCTCCTCCAAATCGCAGATCAACATCTGGTGCTGGCCCATCGGCTCGGGCGAGGTCTATGGATACCGCATGGACGACAAAATGCCCCCCGAAGTGCGCGCCGGCGTCACCCCCAAAATGAAGGCCGACAAACCCATCGGTGAATGGAATACCTTCATCGTCACCATGAAAGGCGACCGCCTGACCGTCGAGCTCAACGGCAAGACCGTCATCGAAAACGCCCAAATGCCCGGCACCCCCGACGAAGGCCCCCTCGCCCTCCAGCATCACGGCGGCTACCATAAAGCCGACGACCAGTGGAATTCCGCCTCCAGCCTCGTCCAATTCCGCAACATCTACATCAAACCGCTCGAATAGCAATTTCAGGGGGCGGCCCACCGGGCGCTGGTCGACCGGGCGTTTGGGCCGTTGCGGGCGGTGTACACGCGGCGGGCCGGCCCGCCGCGGGCGGCCTGGCCCGGTTCGCGCACGGTGGTGGCCGAACGGGGCGGGGGGCTCGTGGGGGCGGTATCGTTTTATCTCACGGAGCAGCAGGTGCGGCTGTTTGCGGTCGCGGTGGACCCGGATTGGCGCCGCAGGGGGATCGCCCGTGCGCTGATTGAGTGGATCGCAGACAACGTGTGTTCGGAAACGCACCCTGAACTGGGCCTGTACACCGTTGAGGAAACGGGCAACGCGGCCATTTTCGAACGGTTGGGGTTTTGCATCGTGTCGCGCCGGGTCGCGGTGGATGCGGTTTCGCCTTCCGGGGGACCGGTGCACGAACTGGACATGGTACGGAGGGTCATCCGGTAGCCCGGGGACCCAGGTCGACACGGCGGTTGCGTTCCGCGGCGTCGACCGCCGCGGCGGCGATGGCCACGGCGTTACAGGCGTCGCCGAGGCGCAACCGGTTCCAGGGCCGCCCCTCGATGGCATCGAAGAACTCGAGGAATTCGGTGCGCAATCCATCGACGCCCAGGCGGTCCGGGTCGACGGGCACCGGTTCGGGTGCGCCGCCGTGCCTGCGCACGTGGATGGGGTCATCGCCGGGGGTTTGGATGTCGAGCGCCCCTTCGGCGCCGGCGACATGCAGCGACGATATCATGGTTTCTCCCGGGGCGAGCACAAACCCGCCGTCGACCGTGGCCGCGACGCCGTCCGGGCAGGCGAACGAGGCCGTCAACCGCTCGTAGGCGCCCAGGGGGTGCTTTTGTCCTGAGGCCACGACGCTTTCCGGCATTGCGCAGAGCCACTGCAGGAGGTCGTAGTCGTGGAGCAGCAGGTCGAACGGGGCGCCGCCGCCCTGGGCGGTCCGCATGCGCCAGTCGCGGGCCTTGTCGCGGGATTGCCACCGGGCGGCGTGAACCGTCCGGACCGTGCCGAGACGCCCGGAGCGGACGATTTCGGCCGCGGCGGCATACAGCGGGGTATGGCGGGTCAGATGCCCGGCCATCAGGACGCGCCCGGCACGGGAAGCGGTGCGGGCGAGGGCGCGGGCCTCGCCGGCGCACAAGGCGAGGGGTTTTTCGCAGAAGACATGTTTGCCCGCGTGGAGGGCGGCTTCGGCCTGTGGCCGGTGGAGGCCATTCGGCGACGAAATGACCACCGCATCGATGGCGGGGTCGGCGAGCAGGGCCTCGAACGTCGTGACCGGAATGTGAGGGGCGGGCGCAAACGGTGTGTCGGGCCGGCTGCGCGCGGCCACGGCGACATTCACGCGGTCCGGGAGCGCGTGCAGCGCCGCGAAGTGTTTCGCGGCGAAGTTTCCCGCGCCGACCAGAGCGACCCGCAACATAGCCCACCGCCTTCGGTTGTAGAGACACCATAGCCGATTCGAGCGGCGAACGCCACACAAACCGGAGAGGCGGGCGCCCCGGAACCGGGGCGCCCGTGGGGGCAGGGAGGGGCGGGGGAGGCGGGGAGAGGTCAGGATTTGAGTTTTCGCACGAGGCGTTCGATCCAGGCGTCGAGGTAGGTGTGCCCGAGTTCGCGGGCGATATCGAGGCCTTCGGTCCGGGCGAGGTCGATGGCGTAGTCCTTGGCGCGCCGGCGGGCCTCCCGCCGTTCCTCGGCGGTGAGTTTGCCGTCTTCGCGCGACGTTTTGATCTCGCGCACGTAGGTTTCGTAGGTGTTCATGACGCCCGCTTCGAGGGCGAGGAGCGCGCGTTCACATCGGCGCCGGCGGATGCGCGCGTAGAGTTCGGTGGATTTGAAGAGGGACCAGAGCCCGCCCAGCACGGTGCCGAGCAGCATAAGCCCCTGGTCGGAATGGATCGCGTCGTTGAGCGTCACGGTAGGCATCCTCCCGGTCACGCCGGCGGAACCGCGCGATAGCGGTTGTCCGCATGGACGTGCCCGTCGTTGTAGTCGTCTTTGACCCAATCGAAGTGGCGGCGGCACACGGTTCCGAGCGTTTTCTGGGGAACGCGGGCGCGGTTGCGCGCGAGCACGGCCACGATGTCGGCCGCGATGCCGCCGAATTTCGCGAGATGTCTGGAGTTGCGTGCGACGGCGCCGCCCTGATCGGTCCACCCGTAGAGGGCAGCGAGCCGTCGGAGATCGTCTTCCGTACGTACGGCGCTGGTGACGATGATCCACACGGTCTCACCGGCCATGCTGGAGAGGTCGCGCCGCACACGTTCGAGGGACTCGAGCAGCGCGGGGTGCACCATGGCGAGCCCCGCGGCGTTTTCGAATTCGCGCAGGCGGAAGTGGGCCACGTCCTCGCCGTCGAGGGTGGTGAGCAGCCGTACGTCGTTTCGCCGGTTATACGTAGGTTCGGACATCGCTGATGTATCCATTCAGGCCGTCGTCGGCATTGAAGACGGCAGTCATGCCGGGGCGCAGATGGAGCAGGGCGAGAGCGAGGCAGGCGTCGTCGGGTTCGGGCGGCGACGGCGCAACGGCCTCGTTCCCCGGCTTGAGGGTTACGTCCCAGGAGTCGAGCCGGGCCTGGACCAGGTCGACGCGGGGATAATTCACTGGCGGGACAATGCCCCCGAGGACAGCCGGGGCCTCGAGGTGAAACGGGAACCGCTCGATGAAGGCGTATCCCGGCGCGACGCGGACGCCCAGGGCGGGCGGGGACGTGGCCGAGACGCCGAGATCGCCGTCGGCGGCGTTTCGGAGCACGCCGTCGCCGCCGCCCCAGGCGAGGCTGACGAGGTTCATGAGGAGTTCGAGGGCGGCCTCGATGCGGTCGTCCCAGGTGTTGAGTTTGGCCGAAGCCACGGGCCGTTCCTGAAAGGCCCAGGAGGTCTTGATGAAGCTCTTTCCACGAATGGCCATGATGTACCCCGCCGGAGGCCGTGCCGCGCCGGCCGCCGGTAGTCAGCCCAGGTGATAGCCCGAATCGAGGCCCACCACCGGGTCATCCAAGCGAAACTGATACAGGGACTGTTCAGACCCCTGGTGTTGCGTCATGCTGTAGAGCGGATTGGCGACGGAGCGCAGGGGCGAGGTGCATCCGAGCGTTGTGGAGACCGCGCGGCCCGAGAAGCGATGGGTTACGCGGTTGATGCGCCGCACAAGCCGCCCGGTGAAGCGTCCGCCCCATTCTCCGGCGAGCGGGACATCGAGACGCCGGACCCGAGCTCCGCGCAATTCGACGAGGTCGCCCACCTGGAACACGGCCTCTCCGTGGTACAGCGTGAGGAGGCCGGCGGCCTCGGGGTAGGCCAGATCGTCCAGCATGCCGTTGAGAAGCCGGTCCGCGTCGTCCTCGCGGGCGATGCCGAAATGCCGGAAATTGCGTGCGCGAACGCCGAACACGTCCGCGCTTTCGCCGCGCAGGTACGTTTTCTCGACGGGTCCGAGGATCGGATTGCCTTCGAAATAGAGGGTATTAACGATTCCGGCGCCGTCGGACGCGAGGAGGGCGCCGGTGGTAAGCGGGTCACAGGTCAGCACATGATCGCATGCGGCGGCCGTGCGGAAATGCACGTCGGCGCGGGGGCCGAGACTCCAGACGCATCCGCCCGCGTAGGCCAGCGCCGTCAGCAGGTCGAACAGGCCGTGGTCCGCTTCGAACGTGCTCAGAGTGACCGGGGTGGAGTCCACGGAATCGCCGCAGGCGCGGGTGTACGAGAAGTACTCCTTGAGGCGCATTTCGGGCACGTGATACCGGCCATCCTTGTAGAGATAGACCTCGGAATGGCCCAGTTCCACCATGGCCGCGTTGAAACATTCGCCGCCGCCATACACCAGGCCAATGTAGCGGCCGTAGGCGTCGACGCGGTCGTCATAGGCGCCGTCGTAGCCCCGGTGGGGATTCAGCTCGATGGCGTGGATGCCGTTGGTGTCGATGAGGTTCTGCAGCGCCTGGCGCGCGGCCTCGGCGGCCAGGGCGTAACCGCTCGCGGCATAACGACCGGCGGACCAGGCGGCGGTCTCGGGATGGCGTGCGATGGCGTGGCTGTTTCTGGACAGTTCCTCGCAGTCGAGCATCATCAGGCGCAGGTCGGGCCAGGGAACGCCGTCGACGCGCAGTCCGGCGATGGTGTCGCCGTCTTTGGCATAGGCGCGTGAGGCGTCGATGCGGTTCGTTTCGACCCATTGCCCGGACGCGATCCCGCCGGTCTCGAGCTCGCTGCCGGGTGTTTTCCGGGCCAGGTATTTGGCGTACTCGCGTGCCGCGCCGTCGGGATAGGCGGTGTGGGCCACGAGATAATGAACCGGGCCTTCCGCCGCGCTGATGATGTCCTTGACGATGGCGTCAATGCGCTCGTGGCCGTAGCCGCGGGTCACGCGCGTGTTCTGGCGGGCGGCGCTGCGTTCGGCACGGACCGCGATGACCTCATGGAAGTTCACGTAGCGGTCGAGAATGAGCTTCTTTGTATCGCTCCATTGCGGACCGGCCCAGGCGACCTCGGCCTCGCAGAACAGCGCGCCGTCAAGCCAGACGGCGATCCGGCAGCCGGGCCCGAGTCCGGCGACGCTTTCGGGGAGCATGCCTTCGATGAGGTCGGGGCGGTCCGGGGCGGTACGGGTGGCCTCCATGAGGGGCACGGAATCGAAGCGGGCCGCCCGAAGGCCGTGTGTGTCGTATACCTCGATCGCGTAGCGCATGGTCACCACCAGCGGTCACGGAACGCGACCGCGGCAAGGGCCTGGTGCGCGCTCCCGGGCTCGTCGGTGTACGTCAGGATGGTTTCGGCGGGCTGGATGCGGGGAAACTCGCCCCGCGTGCAGGGGGTGACATCCTCGCCGTCGAGCGTGACTTGCGCCCGGACCGCGTCCACTTCCAGCACGGAGCCTTCGAGCACGATGCCGTCGTACTCGAGACAGCGTTCGCCGTCGCTGACGGCGGGCCGGATCAGGGTCCCTGCGGCGGTCAGGCGGATCCGGGGGAGGGCGAAGGCGGTGCCCCCGCTGGCGACGGCGAGCACGGCGGGCGAAGCGGCGATCGGCCATTCGGCTTCCGTGAGCGCTTCGGCCTCCTCGAAGGGGTCGCGGGCTTCCAGCTTCAGCGTAAACGCCCCCGCGAGACTGTCGCGCTGAATCTCGCGGCGGAATGCCGCGCGCCGCACCATCAAGCGGCGGCCGGGGCGAATCGAGAGCGCCGCCGAATAGTCCACGGCGGACGCCGCGTGCAGCACGGCATCGAGCCGGGCTTCGAGGGCGGCGACGGAGGTCTCGCGGTGGAGCAGCCCGGCGAACTCGACCATCCGCGCGTCGCGCCCGCCGACTTCCTGGTGCTGCTCCCGCACGGACGTGAGCAGGCCATCGAGGACCAGGCCATTGAGCGTGATCGCCATCAGTCGGATCCTCCGAGGACGGGAATGGAATCGGTTACCGCGGCGGGGGCGTGGGGTGGATGATCCCGGAGGAACGGCGCGAGCAGGCGCCAGGCCGCGGCGCGCGTGGTGCGGGCAACGGCCGTGAGCGCGCCAAAACGCTGTCCGCCCTCGACGCGCTGCCCGCCCACGACGACGTGTTTCTGGTCGTGGGCGTCCTTTGCGGCCAGGGCCCGGTAGACGTTTGCCCCCGCGAGCAGGGTTTCGCCGAGCACGAGGGCCTGGGGCCAGGGGGGTTCGGCGTACGCGGGTCCCAGCCGCGCCAGGAGTTCCGCGTGGGCGTCGTCAATGGCCGCCTCGACCAGATCGGCCGGAACCGACGCCGTGTCCTGGAGCTGAAAGCGCAGCCGGACCATGGATTCGGTGGTGAAGCTGGGCATGTCGGGGCCTCCTCATCGGTATGGGACAGGGGAGCGGCCCGACGGGCACGGGCCGCTCCCACCACGTCAGGACCAGTCGCTCCGGACCACCACGCGAGCCTTCTCGTAGATGATGGCGAAGTCGGTGACGACGGTCAGGTAGGTGCGATCCCATTGCTGGTTGATGAGCTTGTCGCTTTCGACCAGCAGGTCCTGCTCGGTGAGTTTCTGCGCCGCGTAACCCGCGTCGAGGATGGTCAGGCAGTTGGCGGGCTGTCCGGCCATGGGGACGAGGCGGGTTCCGAGCGGCGTGGGCAGGTTGCCGGTCTTGGCGAAATCGAAGAGGGCGGCCTCCTTGAACGCGTCCAGTTCGAGGATGGTCTGGCAGAGATCCGCGTTGGCGAGCATGTGGGTCGGGGTGAAATAGTGGTCGAGGGTCAGTGTCATGAAACCCTTGACCAGGTCGGCATAGGCCCACGCGCCCGAGGTTGCGGTGTCGAGCGTGACCGGCGCGGTGCCGGCGGCGCCGTCGCCCTCGACCAGGATCCGGGCGAGCCGGGCGTCGAGATGGCGGCCCAGGCGCTCGCCGATGCGCTGGAGATGGACGCGGAGCATGTCGACCGACATGCGGCGGATCACCTCATACGACGCGATCACGCCCCGGCCTTTCTTGTCGAGTTTGATCACGCGGTCCCCGTATTTGATGGCCGATTCGGGAATGGCGGCGCCCTCGGCCACGGTACGCAGTTCCTCCTCGAGTTCGTCTTCCTGCACGTACGGGACGTCAAAGGCGGTGCTGGCGACCCGCTCGTCGCGGATGATCAGGCCGGGGTAGACGGGCTTGCGCGTCATACCGCAGACCACGGCGTCGCGGACCATGTCCGGGAACAGCCATTTGGCGTTGGGGTCAGACTGGAAGAAGCGGTCCACGGTGATGCGGTCGAGGTCGATGCCGAACTCCTGGGCGCAGTAGTCGCGCACGGTGGTGCCGAGCGCGCGGAAGAACTGGCCGTGGTTCAGGCCGAGACTCTGCAGGGTTTCGTAGAGCCCCGCGCCGCGGATCTGGCGGAGCGTATCCGGTTCCTGGCTCAGGAACGCGACCCGCTCCTTCACGATATCGTCGCGATATGCCATGGGAGGTTCCTCCTTAGAGCAAGACGTGGACGAGGCCCGCGGCCGTGTCCACCTTGAGGTTGATGCCGGTTCCGTTGCCGGTGGCGGGGGCCATGACCTTGCCGCTGGTCGCGGCGGCCACCACGCCGGCGACCCCATCGACCACGGGCGGGGTCTCGCCTTCGTATTGGAAGACGGACACGCCGCGCACCTTGACCGGAATGGCCGCGCCATTTACGGCGGCGCCGGCGAGGGCTTCGCCGAACACGGAATCTCCGGCGCTGGTGTCGTTGGTGACGGTGTAGGGTCCGGCCAGTTTGACGGCGTCGCCTTTTGCGATGCTCACGGGGCCGGAATCGGGGGTTTTGCAGGTGATGACGAGCTCGGTCAGCACGCCGCCGATGTCTCCGAATGCCATGGTTCACACTCCTGTGCGGTGGGACCGCGTGCCCGGCAGGGGGTCGCGCCGGCACTCGCGGCCTGGTTTTGGTTCTCCGGGTTCGGCGCCCCGCCCGATCCGCGCGGACCGGGCGGAGGACGCCGCGGCGCGCACGGCGCTCAGCCGTCGCGCACGATGCCCATCGCGCGATTCGTCCAGGCCCCGGATTCGCTGTCTGGGAGCGTTTCCGGGTACGACGTGGGCGATGGGGGAAACTTGTGATCAAACCGGACCTCGTACGCGCGCAAATGGCGCGTGATTTCGTCGAGGCTGAGGGATTCGAGGGTGCGCCGCCAGACCGCCTCGTCAAAGGCGCTGCCGTCGAGCTCGCGCCCAAGCCCGCAGAAGCGTTCGAGGGCGCGGCGCCGGGCCGTCACGCCGTCGCGGAGGATCCCGGCGAGGGCGGCGGGCTCGAGCGCCATCTCGCGCATGGTTACGTGAAGGGCACGGGCGGCCTCGGGAGAGAGCAACGGCATGCGCTCGGCCCGAAGGATGTGCGTGCCGTGCCGGCCGTCAAGGAACAGTTCGCGCACGTCTTTCGCCCATGCGATGACGGTATACAGGCCGGCGTCTTCGCGCGCGGCGTCTCCATCGTGGTCAAGCCAGCGAAGCGGATGCGGTCCCTTCTCAACGGCCCAGGCGCCTTCCGCGCAAAGCGGCTGCTCGAAACGCCAGCCGGCAAGATGCCCCGCCTGTTCGAGCCGGAGATCGCGGTGCGGGCCGCCGCCGTCGAAATGGCGGTGAATGACGTAGCGTCCCGCGGGACCGTGCTCCCGTTTGGAGTCGGGGGTTGCGTCCGGCAGTAGGGCGATATTCCAATACATGCGCTGAACCTCCCTTCTTCACACCAGCTGGCGCAGCAGCGACACGATGACGCCGGCCAGGTTGGCCACGAGCAGGGCCACGCCGCGCGCGAGCGTGCTTTCGAGCCGCTGTACGCGGGTTTTGACCTCGCACAGGTCTTCACGCAGGCTCATCCACTGGATGTCATGAACGGGTTTGTAGGGGCAGGCCGCGGCCTGTTCGGGCGGCGTCGGTTTTTCTGCTGCGTTGATGCACGGATTCATTGCGCGGCCTCCGTTCAGTTGTCCGACCGGCTGATTTCGTACCAGGCGCCGCCGACGTATACGAGCACGAGGGTATCGGCGGGATGGGCGGTCCAGGGCCCGGCGAGCTGGAGGTTGATGTTGTCGGTAAACACGCAGTCCGCATCGCCGCCGATGATGGTCGCGAATTGCCCGGCGACACCGTCATCGAGCTGGGTGACGTTGTGGCCGGCCGTCCAGGTGTCGGGCACGCGGAAGATGTTTGCTCCGCGCACGCTGGGGGTGGTGTCGTCGGCCGCGAAGGTGACGAGAGCCGGGGTACTGAGCGCTCCGCCGACCGAGGCGTCCGCGGCAAAGACCGCGTCCGAACCGTCCAGGCGCAACGCCGTTGCCTGGGCGCCGCCGTCCAGGAGCCGGAACTCGAGCTGGCCCGCTTCGCTGTCGTCGGCGATGTGCTGCATTTTGCCGGCAATCACCGCATACGAGACGGGGGCGGAGGCGCTGTTGAGTCCGCGAAACGTGACTGTGCCGATGGTGGTGCCGCTGACGGGGGTGCCGGTGCGGTCGAGGCTGCATCCCGGCAGGGTGCTGTCGTGGACGCGCACCTGGCCCTGCTGCTGGAGTTGCGACGCGGTCACGGAGAGATTCGAGGAAGCCAGCGTCAACGTACCCACCCCGCTGCCGGCGGACACGCTGAGGCTGCCGGGCGCAGCCAGTGCGCCGCCCTGCACCTCGAGATCGCCGGCGATCGTGACGTCGTCGCCGAACCGGCACGCGCCGAGTCCGGTGTAGATGGCGTAGTTGGCCGTGCTGCCTCGCGTGATGTCCTCGATGTACAGGCCGTAGAGGTTGGTCACCGTGCCCGTCGTGCCGGTGACCCGGCCGTGCAGCGCGATGCCGTTGGTCAGGCCGCCCATCTGGTTCAGCAGGACCTCGCCCCGGACGCCGATTCCCCGGTTGATGGTCGTGAACAGCGCCCCCGGCGTCACCCGGCCGGCCGTGCCGATGACGTCCGTGCCCGACGCGCTGTATCCCGAACCGACGGTGGCGTGTCCCGCGACGCCGTAAATGCTGGAGCCGGAATGGAAGCCGCCCGACCACACGATCTGGCCTTCAAGCGCGCTGCGGCTGCTTGAACTGAGCGCCGCGCTGCCTTCGAACTGCGCCTTGACCAGGTACGAAGTGCCGGACGCGGTTCCGGCGGATAGCGGGCCTTGTACCTGGAGCGCCTTGGGCAGGGTCACATCGCCCGTGTCCTGGATACGAAGGCTCGGGGCGTTGACGGGCTGAATGGCGTCGCCGGTGTCGTTCCACAGTTGTTCGCCGGTACCGCTGAGGAAGTCGGCCCGCGACATTTCGCGGGTGGCGCCGGCGCTGGCGTCGTGGATCAGCAGCGTATCGCCGTCATCGGGCAGGGATTCATCCTGGGCGGCGGGGATGTCCAGGGCGCCGGCGTCGAGCAGGCCTTCGTCCGTCGTGAGGGCGTGTTCTTCCGTACCGGCACGCAGGGGGCCGCGGAGGGTCACGCCGCCTTCGGCCAGGATCGCGCCGTTGGTCGAGAGGGTTCCGTCGGGATCAATATCGAGCCCGCCGTCCCGGTCGCCGTAGCCGCCGCCGACGCGCAGCGATTCCAGGTAGCGCGGGGCAGCGCCCAGGCCCGGCAGCAACACGGCCGCGATGCACACCGTGAACAGCCATTGCCGTTTCCGCATCACTCATCCTCCCAGAGTCCACCCGCTCCCAGTTCGATGGGCGTGTGGAAATCGCGCCGGGCCGCCGCCAGAGCGTCGTCGAGCCGGAGCGCCCGGGTACCCGCCACGAAACGGGTTCCCTGGGAGCCGGAGGCGACGACGGAGCCCTCGATCACCTCGAGCACATCGCGCAGCACGCAATGGCACAGGTTTTCGCCGTACGTCCGTCCGGGGATGTGATCGCACGCGCGCAGGTCTTTGCCGCACACCGAACACTCGGGTTTGCGGAACGAGAAGCCGATCGACGTTTCCCGGTACACCCCGCCCTCGATGTTCAGGATGAAGTCCTGGTTGTCGCTGGTGCGCAGGACGTACACATCGGGCCGGACGGACAGGAGTTCCCCGTCGGCATGCAGGCGCGACCGGAAGAAGGTGCCCCGGGGCAGCGAGCCGCGCACATCGTGCCGTTCCATGAGGGGGCGTCCGGGAACCAGCGCGTTGATGCGCTCCAGTTCTTCTTCAGGGAAGCGGCTGAAATGGCGGTCGATCCGGCTGTTGCAGAGGTCGAGCGTGAACACGGCGAATTCCTCGGCCGTCAGAGGGCGCAGGGTGAATGCGTTGACCTCGTCGATCGTGCCGGTCAGCGTAGCGCTGTCGCGGGTGGCAACGAGGGCGCCTTCGTGCCGGAAGACAAACGGTTCGAGTTCCATCGGAGTTCCTTTCCGCACGATACGGTTTCAGGATGCCTTGATGCCGAGCGATTCGGCGGCTCTTTCGTGGGAGATGAAGCCGGCGTCGCGCAGCAGGAGGGCGTTTTCGATTTCGCGGCGGCGGGCTTCGGCCTCGCGCACGATGTCAGCGGTGCGGTGGGAGCGCATATGCACGGCGGCGCGCGCGCTGCCCCACATGAGAGCGAGTTCGAAGTTGTAGAGGCGTTCGAGCAGGCGTTTGACGCAGCGGTTCACGGCGGTGACCTGGCGCGTGATGATCTCGAACTGCGCCGTGCCGTAGGTCTCGGTGGTGCCGTAGTTGCGCCCGAGGAGAATGGGCATCAGGTGCATGCCGGTGATGACCTGCTCCTCAATGGCCTTGTGGTTCTCGTAGAAGACCTGCGAACGCTGATCGCCGCGAACAAGCGACACACTCACGTTGTCGAAGGTCACCAGGTTCTGATCGGTCTCCAGGGTGTTCAGTTTGGCGCGGAGTTCGGCGAAATTGGTCTCGATGCGCTTGTGATAGGCATCGACCGACTCGCCGCGCTGGCGCTCTTCGGGCCGGTACTGGACGTGGAGTTTGGCCCAGCCCGCGTTGTGGGTGGCCTTGGCCATGTCTTCGAGGAGTCGCTGCTGGATTTTGACCACGAAGGGAATGGCGCGCAGCATGGACCTTCCGTAGGGGTTGGTGCCGTCGCGATCGAGGCCGACATACACGAACCGCTCGCGGGGCAGCGGGATCTCGCGGCCTTCGTGGACCTGGAAGGGCTCGATACCGTCCTTCCCACGCCGGAACCGCACCGTCCAGACGTCCACCGGTACGACGTCCCAGATCGATTCACGGCTCTGCGACAGCACAATTTCGACCGCCGCCGCCCCGTAGGTGAACAGGGAGGTGTAGAAGATGTCGAGCAGGCCGTCCATGCCGCGGTCGCCGCTGTTGACGCGCCGGTTGAGGTCGTCGAGGATGCGTTCCGCGCGCCGCCGGGCCTGGGGCGACGAAGGGTGCGTGATTTCGATGTCGTAGCCGGTCTGGCACAGGCGTTTCCAGGTCCAGATGGCATCCGAGATGTCGGGGATGGCATCGCGCAGGAAGCGGTAGACCTGCAGCATGTAGAACGGGGTGTCGTTGGGCAGGCCAATGACATCCCGGAAGGCCCCCTGCAACCGCGTGACGTCCTCCGGCATGGTGCAGGTGCGGGACGGCGACTCGCGGAAGGTCTCCGCGAGCGCCGTGGCTTTGGGCCGGGCCGGGCGCTGTACCGCGTTCCGAAATCGTTCTAACCACCGTGCCATGTTCGCTCCTCGCGGGGTGTTCAACCGCTTCTGCTTCATACGTCCGCGCGTTGTCCCGGCCGGAACACGGGCAGGCGCCAAAAATGGTTGATAGCGTGTGTCTTATGGCGGAGAAAGTCAGGCGGACATGTGTCGTTTCACGGACAAGCCGGGACGACTGCGTGTCCCCGTTCGATCGCGAATGCATCCCCGTGGCCTGTGAGGCCATTCTTCTCGTCCAACGCGCGCCGGGCGCCCGCGCAGCCGTCTTCTTCCCATCCGAAAACCGTCGGCGCCTTGCTTTGAGACGGGCCCGCGTGGATACTGTTTGGATCGGCGCATGTCGGTGATTCACACACCTTGCGAGGGGGGAACTCCGGGGATGCCGCGCCGGTGCAACGAGGAATGCATGTCTGTATTGGTCAATAGAAGCGTCGGCCGCACGCTGTTTTCAATGGCGCTTCCGATGCTGGCCGGCACGTTCGCCATGAACGCGTACAACTTGACCGACACCTGGTTTGTGTCGCGGCTGGGCACCCTTTCCCTGGCGGCAATGGGCTTTACGTTTCCCGTCGTGATGCTCCTGACCTGTGTAGCGCGCGGCATCGGGTCGGGAGTGACAACCCTGGCATCCCATGCGATTGGCAGCAATGACCACGACCGCGCGGTCCGGCTGGTCACGCACGGTTTCATGCTGACGTTGGCCGTTACGGCCGTGATGTCCATTGGCGGCTACCTCAGCATCGGGCTGGTGTTCACGCGGCTGGGCGCGGATGAGGCCACGTTGCCGCTCATCGGGAAGTACATGCGGACCTGGTTTCTGGGCGCTCTGTTCATGACGCTGCCGATGGCGGGCAGCGGCGTCCTGATCTCCGCGGGCGACTCGAAAGCGGCCAGCATGCTCATGATCGTGGGGACGGTCCTCAACACGATCCTGGATCCCATCATGATCTTCGGGTTCCTCGGCTGTCCGGCCATGGGCATCCGGGGCGCCGCATTGGCCACGATCATTTCGCAGGGGGTCTCGACGGTGTGGCTGGTTCACCTGCTCCACCGCAGGCACCGCCTGCTGGCCTGGCGTTCCTGGCGCCTGTCGGAGTACGTCCTTTCGCTGCGGCAGATCATGGAGTTTGCGGTGCCGAGCGTCCTGAGCATGATCCTGATGCCGGTGTCCGCAAGCGTCATCACGCGCCTCCTGAGCCATTTTGGGAACGAGGCCGTGGCTGCGGCCGGGGCGGCCGGCCGCGTCGAGATGTTCGCGTTCATCATCCCGATGGCGCTCGGCATCTCGCTCACGCCGTTCGTCAGCCAGAACGTGGGCGCAGCCCGCCTCGACCGGGTGCGGCAGGCCAAAACCCTGGCCGTTGGCTTCGCCCTGGGATACGGCGGGCTTGCCACGGCCGTCTTCTTTCTCAGCGCGCCATGGCTCGCCACCCTGTTCACGGACGACCCCGAGGTGGCCCGCACGTTTGTGGCCTACACACGCATCATCGCGTTCGGTTACGGAATGATGGAAGTCCACCGGTATTGCGGATTCTTTCTGACGGGCCTGCACAAGCCCCTCTCCGCGACCGTGCTCAACGCCATACGGGTGCTCGTGCTGCTTCTTCCGCTTTCGTGGCTTGGCGCGCAGGTATGGGGCCTGGAAGGCGTCTTCTGGGGCCGCCTGGCCACCGATTTCACGGTAGGCGCAATTGGCCTGACCTGGTTGTCGCACGCGTTTCGCGCCATTACGAGAGACAAGGCCGCATGAGCCGTCCGGCTCGCTGGCGGAGGATGGTTCCGTGGGCAACAGATTACGGAAAGGGCGATTCATGGAATGGTATCCGTGTTTTCTGATGGTTCTGGCGTGTCTGAGTGGAAACGCCGCGGCCGCCGGACGCGACTTTGCCGACCCGCGGCTCCGGGAGGCGTGGCTGCGGCATCCGGTGCTGGGCGATCCGTCGTTTGACGCGTTCGAGCGGGTTGCGGGCAATCCGATCCACCGGGGTTCGCCGCCCTATCTCTGGCCGGTCAACGGCTTCCTGTTCGAGGATCCCGTGAGCGGCCACTGGTACGTCTATGTCGGGCACTATCTGGAGGGATACGCCCACACCGCCGAGACGCCGAGCCGGTGCACGGTGTTTCGTTCAACGGACGCCGGCGCAACGTGGGAAGAGCTGGGCCCTGTGTTCACCGCCGAGCCGCACACGTTCGACGACGAGGTCACGCCCTTCTCCGGCGCGCCCGATGTGTCCGTGGCGTACCGCGACGGCCGCTATCACATGGCCTTCGACTGGGGGACGCCCAATCTGACGTGGGACATCGCGGCCGACCCGCCTCGCGAGGCCAACGGAGGGGCAGCCTACGCCTGGGCGGAGCGGCCCGAAGGCCCGTTTCACCCGGCGCCGCGGGCCATCGCGGGCACCCGCCAGCAAACGCCGCTCGCCGGAAAGTACCGTCGGATGTACGCCTCGACCATCATCCCCCGCGCGAAAGACTGGCTGGTGCTGACCCTGACCGATTCCGGACCGTATTTCGGGTGGGCGCTGGTGGGCCGAACGGCAGAACAGCCGGAAGGGCCGTACGGCAACGAAACGCTGCTGCTCCATCCCGAACAGGCCGGGTATCATCCACCATTGATGGAATTCTTTCCAGCATTTGTGCATGAGGACTTCCTTTACGCGCCCGCCACGTCCGTCGCGCGCAACCGCAACTTCCAGTGCCTCTGGCGGGTTCCCATCGAGGACGCCATGAATCCCAAAGCCTGGAGCCTCTACCAACACGGCTCGGTCTGGCACGCCGAACCCCTCGAACACGAGCATCACGGCATCTGGGGACAGACGTTTTCGGGATTCGTCGGGGCAGACGGCGCGTTCAACGTCATGTTTCCCGCGCGGGACAGCGCGGGGCGCGGCGCCATCAACCTCGCGAGCCGCCCGTGGTCCCGGCCGTACCGCGCGCACGGATTTCATTTCAGCGGGCACGCGGGGCCCAGCCTCACCCTGCTCCGCGAGACCGGCACGCTGGAACGTCTCATGATGCGCGCCGCCGTGAATGGCGCCGTCGCCGTCGTCTGGGGCCATACCGCGCCGCTCGGACCCGACCGGCCCGCTTCGGACGCCATGCCGCATCCCGTCACCCTGTCCCGGTACGACGGCCTGGAACTGCGCCGCGACGGCTGGACGCTGTTTTCCTGCGACGATGCGGGCGGACGGCACACGGCGGCGGAAGGCGCGCTCGAATCGGCGCCGGAGACGTGTTCAGTGGCGTGGACCGCGCCCGGCACGCTCGAGGTGGCGATCAACGGACGCGCCGTCTGGACCGGGCCGTTGGCCCGGAAACCCGGGGCGGTGGGCCTCCTGGCCAGCCCCTTCAGCCACGCCGACGTCACGCAATTCGAAGTTACGGGCGATTTCCGCCCCGGGACGTTCCGGTATTTGTACTCCGAGGGCCTGGTCGGCGCCGCGCAGCACCGCGACCACTGGGAAGAGACCCGCGACCCCGTGTTTTTGTATGGCACAGGCACGGTGTCCCGTCAGGAGGGCGTGGCCGCGAAATGGAATATCGCCTGTTCGGGCTTCACGTTGTGGAGTCCCACCGGCCCCGGATACGGCACGGCCGAAGTGTGGGTGGACGACGTGCGCCTGGGCAAGGTGAGTTTTGCATCGCCCGAGCCGCAGGCGTCGCATGCGGTCTTCCGCGCCGAAGACCTGGAACCCGGTTTCCACGCGGTCTGGGTCAAGAACGTCTCGGGCCAGATTCCTCTCGACGTGCTCGAAGGCGAGCTCGGGCGGCGGCCTTAGTGTGGCGGGCCGGGGATCCCCGGGCACTTTCCGCTCACAACACGGCCCGGGGCCCCGCCGCCCGGTGCGCGCTTTATGGAGACCCCCGAAGCGCGCTACAATACCCGGGTTTCTCCAAATCGCGCCCGCGGGTGCGGGAAAGGATCTCCGATGACGCTTCTGGAAGTGCGGAACCTGGCCCTCCAGCTCGACGACAAGCAGGTCCTGGGCGGCGTGTCGGCCGATTTCAAGCAGGGGCGGGTGTACGCGATCGTCGGGCCCAACGGCGCGGGCAAATCGACCCTGGCCAACGTGATCATGGGCCTGCCGGGGTATACGGAGTTCCAGGGCGACATCCTGTACCGGGGCGAGTCGTTGAAAGGCCTGGCGGTGGACGAGCGGGCGCGGAAAGGCCTGACGCTGGCCTGGCAGGAACCCGCACGGTTTGAAGGCCTGTCGGTGCATAAGTTCGTCACGGCGGGCGCGAAGACGACGAACGGCCGCGATCTTGCCGCGGCGGCCCTGCGCCAGGTGGGACTCGAACCCGCCCGTTACCTGAACCGCGCCGTCGATAAAACCCTCAGCGGCGGCGAACGCAAACGGATCGAGCTGGCGTCCATCCTGGCCATCGAACCCGCGCTGGTGTTGATGGACGAGCCCGACTCGGGCATTGACGTCGAGGCCCTCGACCAGATGTTCGAGGCCATTCACCGGCTCAAGGAAAAAGGCAGCACGGTGATCCTCATCACGCACAGCCGGACCGTGCTGAGACAGGCCGAGCACGCCTACCTGCTGTGCGACGGCCGCGTGATCGACGAAGGGCCCGTGAACCGGATCGGCCAGTATTTTGAAAACCGCTGTGCCCTGTGCGACCACACCAACGAACCCGACCCGCAGGAGGTGATATGAGCGACGCCGAACTCGTCCAGCGACTGCTGGAATCGGTGGGCATCAAACCAAGCCATGTCCTGAGCGACGACGTCGCCCGTCTTGAAGTCCATCAGAATCATGTGGTGGGCGCGCACCTCGTGCCCGGCCTCGAAGTCGACACGACCGAACGGGACGACGGCATCGAGGCCCATCTGCGGCTGACGCCCGGGGCCCGGATCGAGCGGCCGATCCACCTGTGTTTCGGCATGCTGCCGGAAAAAGGCCTGCAACGGATTGTCCTGGAAATCGACGTGGAAGAAGACGCGTCGGCGCAGGTGCTGGCCCATTGCACCTTCCCCAACGCCGTCGAGGTCGAACACCGGATGGACGCACGGATCCGCATCGCCCCCGGCGCCACCTATTCCTACTACGAGCGGCATGTCCATGGTCCGGGGGGCGGCGTGGAGGTGATTCCGCACGCGACTGTCGAGCTCGGCGAAGGGGCGCGGTTCAAGACCGTATTTGAGCTCATCAAGGGACGCGTCGGCGAGATGGATATCGCCTACGACGCGGTCTGCCAGGCCCGCAGCGTGCTCGAGATGCTGGCCCGCGTGAGCGCCAGCGGCACCGACAAGGTGCGGATTCACGAGAAGGCCCGCCTCGCCGGCGAATCCGCCCGCGCCGCCCTGACCACGAACATCGCGTTGCGCGACGACGCCCGCGCGGAAGTTTTCAACACCATCATCGCGGACGCCCCCCGCGCCCGCGGCCACGTCGACTGCAAGGAGATCGTCCAGGATCGCGCGGTGGCCAAGGCCGTCCCGATCGTCGAAGTAAACGATCCGACGGCCCACGTCACTCACGAGGCGGCCATCGGCAGCGTGGATTCCAAACAGTTGCAGACCCTGTTGTCGCGCGGACTCACGGAGGACGAAGCGGTCGATCTCATCATCGAGGGCATGCTGAGCTGAGCCTCCGCGCGCGGAAGGGCCGCGAGACGTTCGGAACAGGCGTGCCAAGCGGGCGTTCGGCGATTCCGGGCGGGCGAATCCGGACCGAACGGGGCTACTCGGCCTCTTTTGCGTCGGCGCGCGCTTCGGCGGAGGACGGTTTCCGCGCCGGTTCCTCGGTGATGTAGATGCCCACATTGACCGGCACGAAGAAGTGCAGCACCAGCTCCCACAGGAGGCCGATCCCCAGCACCAGCCCGCCGCCGACAGACAGCGTGACGCCGTCGACCAGGAGCGTCGCGGTCCATACCGGGGATTCCGCGACGAAAAGCAGGGCGATTCCCAAGACGATGCCGCAGAGGCCGAGAAACATCATCAACAGGCTCAAAAAACCGAAGAAATGGATGGGCCGGTTGACGTAGCGGTAGAGAAACACCATGGTGCCAACGTCGATGGCGCCGCGCACGAACCGCTCGATGCCGTACTTCGACCGGCCGTAGCGGCGCGGGTTGTGGTGCACGGCGACTTCCGCGATGCGGTAGCCCAGGTCCCGCGCCAGCGCGGGCAGCAGGCGGTGCCGCTCGCCATAGACCGAGAGCCGCTCGACCACCTCCCGCCGAAACAGCTTGTACCCGCAGTTGATGTCGTGCAGGGTGAGATCCAGCACCCGCGAGACGATCCGGTTGTACAGGCGGGACGGCAGGACTTTGTGCCAGGGGTCGTGGCGGACTTTCTTCCATCCCACGACCACGTCGAACCCTTCGTCGAGTTTCGCAAGGAAGGCCGGGATCTCGCCCGGATCATCCTGCAGGTCCGCATCCATGGTGAACACCAGATCGCCCGTGACCCGGTCGAATCCCGCGGCAAGCGCGATCGATTTGCCGAGATTGCGGCGAAACCGGACGATCTCGATCTCGGGGTGTTCGGAACGCAGGGCCGCCAGCTCCTCGTAGGTACCGTCGGTGCTGCCGTCGTCAATGAACAGCATCTGCACGTCGTGCCCGCTGCTGTAGTGCAGAATGCCTTCGACGAGTTCCCGCACCGATTCGCGCTCGTTGCAGGCGGGAATGACAAAACTCAACTTCATGCAGTCTACGCCCTCCTTCCCCGGTGGGATTGTATCACGGATACCCCGCGCACCGTGCGGGCGTCTCGATGCGCGAGCGCGGTCAGACCTTGAAGATCAGCAGCTTGTTCCCCTCGAGTCTGACTTCGGGGCCGAGCGTGCCGCCGGTGAGCAGTTCCGGAAACGCCTTCGGAAGCGTGACGGTCTGCGGCTGCTTGCCGTGGTTGATGACAAAGAGGAACGAGCCCTGTTTGCCGGTACGGCGGGTGACCTCGACGTCCGGCGGGAGGGCGCCCACGGGAAACGGAGGAAGCACGGCCGCCGCGAACCCCTCCAGGGCCGTGGGCGGCAGGTAGACGCCGAGATAGTAGACCGCGCCCTTGCCGCGGATGTTGCGCGTCGCCGCGCAGGCGCCCTTCAACGCGCCGCCGGCATACTGCGCGACCGGCTGCGCTTCCCGGCAGGCGAGCACCTCGACCCATTTCCCGACCGTGGCCGCGGGCACGGGCGACTGGCCGCCCGCGGGCTCGATCGCTTCGGCCTGGCCGTGATGATACGGGCGGACCTCCTCGACCGTGAGCCCCGCCATCGCGACGAACGCACCGGGGCGCGGATAGGCCCACATGGTGTTGGTGGGCGTGCGCGCGCCCGATTGCGGCGTCAGCACAACGGTGCCGCCCGCCTGGGCGAACGCGTCGAGCCGGTCGGCCAGCGCCTTGTCGGCCAGGCATGCGCAGGGGGCAAAGACCACCGCGTACCTGCCGAGATCGCTGCCGATATCGACGAAATCGCATCCGTGGCCGGTGCGTTTGACCGCGCGGTAGATTTCGTAGCAGTGGGCGTCATAATGAAAGCCCGGGGCGCCCGGCTGCCGCTCGGCGCTCCACAGCATGGCGTAGTTGCGCAGGATGGCGACCGGCGTCTGAACCGCCGTTCCCGCGAGCGCGGCGCCGAGTTTCGCCAGTTCCGCGCCGGTTTCGGCCACTTCCCGGTACCGGCGGCGCGCCACGCCATCGTGATCCAGAATGCCGTGCCAATACTGTTCCGCGCCGGACAGGCACGCCCGCCAGCGGAAATAGCACACGCCGTCGGCGCCGTTCGCCACCGCCTGCCACGTCCACCGGCGGATGTCGCCGGGTTCGGGCTGCTCGCCCATCAGACCCGTGTTGGCGTCGCCCGTGGGCCCGCTCTTCTGCTCCATCACCCAGAACCGGCCCGTGAACGAGCGCGTGATCTCGTGATGGTAGGCGGGCAGGAAGGGGTCTTCACCGCTCTCGGGGTAGTTGTCCCACGACGGGAAATCGGTGAACTGGGCCAGTTTCCAGTAGTCGATCTCCGGGAATCCGCCCATGAAATTGTGGGTGACAAAGTGCTTGGGGCACAGTTGCTTGAGGAGCTCGTACTGGGCCTGCTGGAATTTCACCTGCGTATCCGATGAAAACCGGGCGAAATCGAGCCAGTGACTGGGATTGTTGCCGGCCGGCATGCGCCGCGGCAGGGGAATCTCGTTCCACTGCTGGAATTCGAAGCCCCAGAACGCGGTTCCCCACGCCTGGTTGATGCTGTCGGTGTCCTTGTACTTCTCGAGCAGCCAGTCGCGAAACGCGCTCTGGCAATGGTCGCAATAGCACCGGGTCGTGTTGTGGCACCCGAACTCGTTGTCGGTCTGCCACCCGATGACCTCGGGCATGTCCGCGTAATGCCGCGCCATCTGATCGACGATGCGGTCGGCCAGCATCTGGTATTCGGGCGCGTTCTTACAGCAGTGGCACCGGGAACCCGGGTTGCGCACGCGGCCGTCCGCGTCGCGCTGGAGCATGCCCGGATGTTTCTGGACCGCCCACTGCGGCGGGATGCACGTGGGCGTGCACAGAACGGTCGAGATGCCCTCTTTGTGAAGCGCCTGGATGACCGCGTCCATCCACTCAAAGCGGTAGCGTCCCTGTTCGGGTTCAAACCGGCTCCAGGCGAATTCGCCCATGCGCACCACGTTGATCCCGGCCTGTTTCATCAGGGGGATGTGGTCTTTCGCCTGTTTGGGCGTCCAATGCTCGGGATAGTAACAAGCGCCGAAGTACATCATGCCGGGTTCCCTTCGCTCTGTGTCCGGGCGGTATCATAACAGCGGCGCCCCGGCCGGGCCAACGGCGAACGCGCCCGCCCGTCGTTCGGCACGCGCACGCCCCGGTCACGGAGCGTCGTGGTAAAACGCCGAGGGCGGAATGGGACGGTTGGTGATGCCCGGGCCGTCGTAGCGCAGATACAATCCTTTTGACCCGCCCGCCTGGAAATACTCCACGCGAATGGGGTGGTACCCTTTCCGCAACGCCACATGCATGAACTGTTCCCGGAGCGAATGCAGGCCGTCGTTGTCGAGGACCTTGCCGCTCAGGGTCAGGCGGCTGCCGTCGTTCGAGCTGATGGTGAACGTGTAGATGCCGTCCGCCGACGCCTTGAAATAGCCGGAGAAACACAGGGCGAAATCCGATTCACGCGGCCACGCGCCGTCGTACACGTGGGTGGCGACGCCTTCCGCGGCGGGCGCCAGGTTCGTTGTGTCCGGCAGGGCGTCCCACCCGCCCGTATACGCCTTGTACGCGATGCCGGGCCGGGGATTCGCCACCGCGACCGGCTCGCAGGGGTCGAGAACCTGCCGGCCGCCTTTGAGGGCGATCTCAAAACTTCGGGCGTAATCGTCCAGGGTGGTGGTGCTTTCGTCCATGCGGACGACGCCCCCTTTCCGCGCCATCTCGAAGAACGATTGGACGCGGCGCTGGAACTCGGGCCGGGGCTCGACCGTGAAATGGGCGTGGTCGAACTCGTAGAGCACCTCGCCTCTAAAGCGGTTCAGTTCGAGCCAGCTGTATTCGTGGCAGAGCCGGGCGATCTTGACCCGTTCGAGCACCTCCGGCTCGTCCGCGACGGACGCCTCGGCGCGGTTCCACAACACCTCGCCTTTCGCCATCACCTCGTCCGTCAGGTAGGCTGCTTCCTTGGGGCCGATCCAGATATCGCAGTGAATGTTGTCCTTCTCGACCTTGTCGTGGAGCATGTCGAGGTATTCGCGGATCGGTTTGGCGGCCTTTCCGTAGACGCCTTCCAGAAATTCGTTGATGGCGCGGTCCTCGCCATACTCGGGATCCCACAGAAGCTTCGCGTTCAGGTAGCCGCTCAATTCGTTGAACTCGCCGCTCCGCGATACGTAATTGTCCTGCTCGAAGATCCCCGTCACGTTATTGCGGATGAAGAACTGAATGTTGTCGTCGCGCACCCGCAAGTTGGGAAACGGTACGTGGAAATGGTGGAAACTGGTCACGTAATCCCACACCCAGAGGCGGTCCGCGACCTTCGCCCAGTCCTCGGCGTCCTTACGGAACGCCTGGTTCTGCTCGCTGTCGCAGGTGGCCAGCGGGTGCATGAAACAGCATTCAATGCTGCACAGGCGGATGATGACATTGGGCCGCGGCCGCATGGTTTTGGGCGCCTTGCGCGTCCACTGGTACGCGAGGGTCTCGATGGCTTTGCCCGGGTACTCCTGCTCGACGGCTTCGGCCACCTGGTTAACCAGTTGCAGCACCGGCGCCATCTGCGAGCCTTCCGTCTCAGCGAGCGCCTGGCAGGCCGCGCACTCGCAGTGGTTGTCCCAGTCGTTTTGCGAAACCGAATACACGAAGGCGTCCGGGTCCGCGGCGATGCGCTTCTTCAACTCCTCGGCGACCAGGCGCACCACGTCGGGGTTGGTGCAGCAGAGCTGGGTGCGGTCTTTGACCCGCTTGCCGCCGATTTCCGAGAAGTACTCCGGATGTTCGTCAAACCAGGTTTCGGGCGGCACGAGCACATTGAACGTGTGCACGAACATGCCCGCGCCGAACCGTACCTTGCCGCCATGCTTCTCCTCGAGCGAGGCCGCGCTGCTGTTCATCCGGTTGCGCGCGCACCAGTCGCCGTCAAAACAATCCAGCACGAACGGTTCCCGGTATTCCAGTGCCGGGACCCGGGTTTCGTTCAGCGCGGCAAGTTTGAGCGTGGGCTTCTTGGGGATGCGTTGGACCCGCGTCGTGAACCATTTGCAGCCCAGGTGGTCTTCGAGCAGGCCGTATACGCCGTACATGTTCCCGCGCAACGCCCCGCCCGCGATCACCAGGTGCGGCCCCGCCGTCCGGATGACATAGCCTTCGTCGCCCAGCGCGTCGAAATCGACCCGTGTGTCGAGCTGGCGCAAGTGTTTGCTGTCGCCCAGGATGATCTCGTGCGCCCCCATCGGCACGGCATCGGTCTGCACCGGGAAGACCGCCCCCGTGATTTCGCGCAGGTAATGCTGGAGTTCCGCCGCCCCGTGCAGGGTCGACGGCGACGCATCCTCCGCGATGACGATGATGAAATCCGTCTGCCCGCGCTCCGCCAGCGTCAGCGGACGGCCTTCCGGAAGCGTTCCCAGCCGTGCACAGCCGCCGCACGTCAGGACGGCGGCAAGCGCCGCCGACAGCATCGCAACCCAGTGACAGCACTTCCCCATGAGACCGCCCTCCCTCTCGCTGAATGCAGCGGTAAATACTCTACTGCGCCGTGGCATCCGGCGCAAGCGCTTATGCAGGATATGCGGGCCGTTCAGCCCGCCCCCTCAACAGTGTGCCGCGCAAAAAACAATCGCGGGCGCGATCGCTGAGGACCGGGCCCGCGCAAACGGTGCCGGGGTCAGTTGGCGGCGTCTTCGATGGCCTGACCGCCCTTCTGGAGATCCCGGCCCACCCCTCGAATCGTATTACACCCGGAAACGCTTATCACGGCAAACACGAACGCAAGCGTGGCCGCTGTTAATTTCAACCATTTCATGTTTTGTTCCTCCTGGCCTCCGTGTCCATAGGATAGGAATTGCGGCCGGTCGAGTCAACCGCACGGAGGCGATCAGCAGGTCACGTGAAACATGGCGACCACGTCGCCCTCGGCGGCGTTCCAGGCGGCGATCGCCTGGGGCGTCGGCTCGATGTCCACCACGCACTCGCGCCGGTGAAACCAGGCCAGCGCTTCCGGCGACAACGTGAGCGCGCCGTACTGTCCCGAGCCGATGATGGCCCGCGCCGCACCTTCCCGGTAGATATGTTTGGCTTCCTCGCGGGAAACCCGATGGGACGAGCCGGTCTCTTCTTTGGACAGCCTCTTTTTGCGCTTCTTGACCTCGCCCGTGAGCCGGATCACGATGTCATGGTCGTAGGTCTTCCCCTCGACCGTGATGCTCCCGAACGACGTTGCATCAATGCGGGGTTTCATGGCATGCACCTCCGCGGATCGCGCCCATTGCCGCCTGGAATACAGGCTAGACCCGCTCCGCCGCCCTGTCAAGACAGCCGCACGGGGACCAGTTGCAGCGTGTCCGCAATCGGCGTACATTCGGTGGTAAGGTTGTATGTAGGATGGTTAAACGGGGGAGGTGCGACACGCCATGATTATGACCCTGTTGATATGCACGGCGCTTGCGGCGGCGGCCACTGAAAACATTCTGCCGAATCCGTCGTTCGAAGACGTGACGGACGGCACGCCCGCCGGCTGGGACACGCACGTCTGGGGCGGCGACGCCGTGTTCGACGTGGCCGGTACCGGGCACTCCGGAACGCATTCCGTGATGATGCGGTCGGAATCCGGCGCCGATACCACGTGGGGCCTCGAAGTCCCCGTGAAACCGTTCTCGGTGTACCGCCTTTCGGGATGGATCAAGACCGAGAATGTCGTTGCTGCCACGGGCGAAGGGGCCTTGTTCAACCTCCACACCATGCCGTACAAGACTCAGGCCCTCACCGGCACCCACGACTGGACCCGAGTCGAGCTGACCTTCGAAACCGGCGAACAGGACGCCGTCCTCTTCCATTGCCTGCTCGGCGGGTGGGGGCTGGCCACCGGCACCGCATGGTATGACGACGTGTCCATCGAGCTCATCGAGGAGGGAGGGCCCGAGGTGCAGGTGACCATCGATGCCGCGAAAACGGGCGCGCCCATCTCGAAATACATCTATGGCCAGTTCATCGAGCATCTCGGCCGCTGCATCTACGGTGGCATCTGGGCGGAACTGCTTGAAGACCGGAAGTTTTTCTACGCCGTGAACGCCGAAGAATCGCCGTGGCATGCGCAGACGCAGGGCAGCGGCCGGGTCGAAATGACCGCGGACAATGCCTATGCAGGCGAGCAGAATGTGCGCCTGATTCCCGGCGACGGCGCCGCAAGCATCGTGCAGACGGGCGTTCCGCTTGCCCGGGGGCGCGCCTATGAAGGCCGCATCGTGATGGCTGCGACGGAGGGCATCACGGGCGTGCGCCTGGCGCTCGCCTGGGGCACCGAGCGCGAACAGGCCGTGCATGTCAACTTCCAGGACCTCTCGCCTGAGTTCAAGGCGTACGACGTTGCGTTCACGGCGGGCGGAGACGCCAATCCCGGCATTTTCCACGTCGGGGCGCGCGGGGCCGGCCATGTCGATATCGCCACGGCCTCCCTGATGCCCGCCGACAACGTCCATGGCATGCGCGCGGACACCCTCACGCTGCTCCAGGAGCTCAACGCGCCCGTGTACCGCTGGCCGGGCGGCAATTTCGTGAGCGGGTACGACTGGAAAGACGGCATCGGTCCGCGCGACAAGCGCCCGCCCCGGAAGAACCCTGCCTGGAAAGGCATCGAGCACAACGATTTTGGCCTCGACGAGTTCATCGGCTTCTGCGAGACGGTCGGCGCCGAACCGTTGATCGTCGTCAACAGCGGGGCGGGCAGCCTCGAGATGGCCCTCGCCGAACTCGAGTACGCCAACGGCGCCGCCAGCACCCCGATGGGCGCGCTGCGCGCCGAAAATGGGCATCCGGAGCCGTACAATGTGAAGTGGTGGGGCGTCGGCAACGAGATGTACGGCGACTGGCAGATCGGCCATATGCCCCTCGAGGACTACGTCCAGAAACACAACCGGTTCGCGGAGGCCATGCGCGCGCAAGACCCGTCGATCAAGGTGATCGCCGTCGGCGCCACCGGCGAGTGGAGCGAGACCATGCTGACCCACTGCGCCGATCACATGGACCTGCTCAGTGAACATTTCTATTGCGGCGAGAAACCGGGCGTTTCCGCCCACATGAACCAGATCGTGCAGACCATCCGCACCAAGGCCGAGCAGCATCGCGCGTATCACGCATCCCTGCCGTCGCTCACGGGCAAAGTGATCCCCATCGCCATGGACGAATGGAACTACTGGTACGGCGAAGAGCTCTACGGCGAGATCGGCGTGCGCTATTTCCTCAAAGACGCCCTGGGTGTCGCGGCGGGCATCCACGAATTCGCCCGCAACAGCGACGTCATCTTCATGGCCAATTACGCCCAGACCGTCAACGTGATCGGCTGCATCAAGACCACCGGCGCCCACGCCGCCTGGGACGCCACCGGCCTGCCCCTGCTCCTGTACCGGCGCGAATTCGGCGCCATTCCGGTCGCCGTCGAAGGCGGGCGCCCCATCGACGTCATGGCCGCCTGGGTCGCTGACCGCACGGCGCTCACCATCGGCGTGGTCAATCCGCTCCCTGACGCCGTCGACGTGCCGTTTACCTTGACGAACGCCGCCATCACGGGCGACGGCGCCGTCTGGACCATCGCAGGAACCGATCCCATGCTCTACAACGTCCCCGGCGAACCGCCCCGGCTCGAGATCGTCGAATCCCCGGTCACCGGCCTCGCCGAAACGCTTCCCGTCCCCGGTTACAGCATTTGTCTCTTCCGGTTGCCCGTGAAATAGAGCGCCGGCACAGCGCACCATGCTCCGTCCGGCGCACGCGGGTTGAGTGAGCATGCGATTCCCGGGGCCCCGGAACGGAGAGCAATGCCCCGGGCAGGACCACGATTTCCAGCCAGCCCGCCTCGCTCGGGACAGCACGGCTTGGAATTCCCCCTCTGCCCCCTCTGCCCACGCTGTCCACGCACCGCGGGCCTCCGGCCCGAACCCCGTGCCTGGGCGAGAAAACCCTTGCGCTCCATGCGCATTGTGTCTATAGTGACCTCAGCAAATCCTCGCGCTGGCGATGCGGCCCGATACGGGGTCCGCGGGATACTTCGCAAGGTGGAAAGGAGGTGGTCCATCGATGGGAAGTCCGGGAACACCCGGCGCCGGTAGGCGCGCCTGCTACGCCGTAACTCGTCTCCAAGAGATGGATCCAGACGCGATGAAAGTTGAGGATCTTACGTGGAGGTGCCGGCGATAGCGGGCAACGAGTCTACTGGCTGATTTCCTGCGGGGCTCAGGACCTCTGGTTCTGAGCCCCGCGTTTATTGCACACTGGGATTGGCTGGACAACCGGGGGACTTGCAGGTCGGGACGCACGCATGGGGCGGGATGAAAACCACGACATAGATCTGGACGGCGCTCCGGATACGCCGTTTCCCGAGGCCCGGGTGAGCGTTTCCCGGGACCGCATGACGGTGCTGCTCGACGCCGAGCCCATCCCCCACGACCTCGACGCCTTCATCCCGTGGGTACTGGCGCAGCTGGCCCAACAGCAGATCCGGCCGGACCTCCGGGATGACCGCATCGGCGAGCGGATACGCGCCGCCGCCAGCGAGGACGCCTGGCGCGGCCTGGTGCTCGCCGAAGGCAAACGCCCCGGCGAGCCTGTCGACGGGTACATCGAATGGGCCGGCGACTTTTTCAAATCCGGGTTCGTGCTCGATGAAGAGACGGGCGCCCTCAATTACCGCAAGCCCGCCGCCGAACGAAACGTTCAGACGGACCAGCTTCTGGCCACGGTGCACCCCCCCCAGCCGGGCGAGGAAGGCGCCGACGTCTACGGGAACCCCGTTTCTGGAAAGAAAGGCCGCGCCGCGTATCTGCGCGCCGGCCGGAACGTCCGCCAGGAAGAGAATGCCTATTTCGCCGCCCGCGACGGGCGCATTCAATTCGATTTGAAGACCGTGTCGGTCGACGAGGTGCTCGTGATCCGCGGCAATGTCGGCCTGAAATCGGGCGATATCGATCATCTTGGAACCGTGCTGGTCGAGGGAGACATCGGACCGAACAGTGTCGTGCGCGCCACGGGCGACGTCGAAGTCAGCGGAATTGTCGAACGGGCCGATGTGGAAGCCGGGGGAAATCTCGTGATTCGCGGCGGAATCATGGGATCCGGTAAGGACAAGATCCTCGTCGAAGGACGCATTCAGGCCAGATACATCATTGACTCCAGGGTGGAGGCCGGGCTCGACATCGTCGTTGAACGGGAGATCGTGCAGTCCTTCGTCCGATCGATGGGCTCGATCTGCGTGCCGCGGGGCCGCATTGTCGGCGGTGAAACCGTCGCACGGGCCGGGTTTCTGGTGGGCCAGGTCGGCAGCGAGGCCCTTGTGCCTACCGTGCTGATCGCGGGCCGCGATTTCCGGCTCGACGACAAGTTGCGGGTCCTGCACCGCGAAATCAATGCGCTGTTCATCCAGCAGAGCCAGCTCGAGCTGAAACTCAAGTATCTCTCCACCCCCAGGCGCCTGCCCATGATCCGCCCGGGCAGCCCGGGGAACGAAGACATGGCCCAGCTCAAGCAGCAACTGGACGATGCAGTCCGGCGCATCCAGGTCTTGACGGCGGAGGCGGAGGATCTGAAGCTCCAGTCGCAATGCAACACCCGCGCACGGCTCGAAATCCTCAAGGTCGTCTATCCGGAGAGTTACCTCAGGCTCGCAGAGGAAGAACTGCATGTCCGGGAGCAGTTCCCGGGCCCGGTGCACGCCCACCTGGCCGGCGGTAAAGTCCATTTGCGCAAAGGCAACGAGGACTGACCCCGGCGCGAACGCAGCCCGCGTTACGCCGTGGCGCGCAAAATCGAAAAACCCAGCCTCGGCATGGGAGCGCCGCTGTTGTGAAAGCTGATGCCCTCGTAGCGGAAATCGCGTACCGCCACGTGCGTGTGCCCGTAATACACGTCGGTCACCCCGGAGTCCCGTCCGTGACCCACATGGTCCAGGTAATGGACGAGCCGTTCGGCCACGACCTGCCGGGGGAACACAAGCCGCGGAATGGTGCGGTGCGCGCCCAGCCACATGGCCAGATCGTACGCCCGGTTCACCACCTTGCCCCGCTGGCGGTCATAGTGCCACACGCGCCGCGCGGCCTCGAATTCCGCCTGCGTCATCTTCCGGTCGGCCACATCGCCATGGAGAAACACCGCCCCGTTCAGGCGGAACAGATCATGATGGCAGGTCAACCGCTCCGTTTGGGCCGCATACGCGTCCAGCGCGTCGATGAACACCTTCACGCTGTCGTGGTTGCCGAAAATGTAATGAAATTCACAGTGCGGATGCCGCGCGATGATGCGGTCAAGCCACGAGATGGCTTCATGCACCGTCTCGCCGACGGATTCAAACACGCTCCACCGGAAATCAAAGATGTCGCCGTTGAGCACGCAGACCTCGGCCTCGGCGATCGCCCGGTCCAGCGACGCCGTGTAACGGTGCGCTTCAGACCGTTTGCAGAACAAGTGAAGATCGGATACCGCGCAAATCTGTTTCATGGATCCTCGTGTCGTTGAGTATCTGGATCGGCAGGGGTCAACGGCGGCGAACAGGTCAGCGCCGCAGATGCTCCAGCACCCGCAACGCACTCTCCAGGCCCCACCGGATGACCGGCGTGGAACCCAGGGTCAGGAGCGCCGTCAACTGACTGCTCCGTCGGCGGCCCGTCGTCGACCAGGTCGAGAAATGTTCGCAGTTGTTGAACAACAGGTGGTAGCCGCCTGTTCCCAGCGCGCTTTCGGCACGGCTCATTGCCAGCTCGGGATCGTGCGAGCCCCGGCCGGCGACCCGCACCGTACGGCCCTTGCAGAATTCGGCCAGCGATGTCCGCCGCACATACGCATCGGACTTCTCTCGCTCCATCCCGGCGTAATGAATGACCGTGCCGTCACCACAGTCAATGCCGTGGTGCCAGTATCCGCGCCTGCGAACTTTCAGATGGTCGCCTCGAGCCATTCCCCGTCCCTCGACATATCTCTCTAGTTTATACCCGGAATGACTTCTGGAATCAAGTTTTTCTGAAATATCCGCCCCGCATAAACCCGTTCGAGCGACGAAACCGGCTTCCTACGCGCCCGGAGACAGACAATCCTTTCCCTAAATGCGAGAGAAGCTCAAAACACGCCGAATTCCATACCCAGGGCCCCCGCGTATCAAAAACATGTTGTCAGCCCTGACACAACATCGACGTGCGCCTGCGCAAACTGCGGATTTCGCCACCTGGTTTCAGCAGAACAGAATGGCGCAAGTGGCTTATTTAAAGCGGGTTATATCGATTTGACCACCTTGGCACGCACCTTGCGTACCTTGCCTTTTATCGAAGCAACAGGTGGGTATCCGGCTGCGTCTTCTGATCGTGCGGACAACGCGGAAAAACTGCGGTAGTCCGTGGCGGGCGATGGAATCCTCGTGATGGGGTGAAAGGGTGCATGGGGCAGCCTTTCCAGGACGCAGATGGAAATCCAAAGAAAGGCGAGGTGCGAGGGATGAATAAAGTACTACTGAGTCTGGTTCTGGCCGTCCTGGTAAGTTTCAGCGCGGCCGCCATCGATGTGGCCGACGTGAACGTCCAGCCCGCCTATCCGGGAGAATGGGAACTGCTGGACATTTACGAAGCGATCTTCGGCGTCAGCACCGGGTTTGCCACCAGTGACGCCCTGTACGAGGCCGTGGGCGTGGATCCGGACGATTATAACGGACCGGACGTGCTCCACTTCTTCGGCGATCAGGACGTTGCTCTGGAAGCGCGCTACGCCACGTATACCCACGACCTCTATTTCTACGACCCGGTATTGCCCGACGCCGTGGCGAACGAGAACTTCCTGTTCACGGTGACGGGGGGCTACGTCAACCCCGGCGCGGGCGGCTCGCCCTCCGCGGTGCTGACGGCATCGGTCCAGCCCTACGGCTTCTCCCTGCACGTGGGGCAAACGGGCGCCACCCTGTATTCGGAATACGGCCGGAACGAAGAAGAGCGCGTGCAGATGCTCATGCTCGCCGCGCCGGACAGCTACCTGCCCGGCACGTACCTGCTGGCGTGGGAAGACCGGCTCAACAGCGATCCCCAGGCCGACTGGGACTACCAGGATCTCGTGATCATGGTACGGCCCATCGTTCCCGAACCCGCCTCCATCGTGCTGATGGGGTTGGGGATTGCCGCGCTGTCGCTGCGTGGGCTGCGTAAACTGGTGTAATCGATTCGCTGGGCTGCGGTCGATGGTGTAAAAAACCCCGAAGGCGCCCCTTGCGATCCAGGGCTGGAACGCAAGGGGCGCCGCATTTCTGGCCCGCCCATCCCGGCGCCGCCCTGCCCCCTGTGGCCCGGCGTTCCCCCGGCCGTTACTCCCGTCCCCGCGTTGCGGGTAACGTTGCGCCAGCACGGTATGCTATGATCGATCCCCGGAGCTACGGAGGTACCGGTATGACGCAATCGTTGGAGCGCGAAGCGCTCGAGTTGGCAACCATCCTCGACACCATGGCCGATGGTGTTTTTGTCATCGACACCGAGTTTATCGTCCAGCGCTGGAACCGGGCCATGGAACGCATCACCGGCTACACGCCGCCCGAGGCCATCGGACGCAATTGCGCGTTTTTGAACGCCAACACCATGGACGAACACTTCCGGAGCCTGCCGCCGCTGACCTGCGACCTCTTCAAAGTGGACTGGGTGGACAAAGTCGAGACGGTCATCAAACACTGCAACGGCGAGGAAATCCACGTGATCGCGGCTGGCCGCGTGCTGCGCGACGATCACAGCGAACCCGTCGGCGCGGTCATCACCCTGACCGACATCACGTCGCTCCGCCGCCTGGAAACCGAGATGAACCAGCTTCGCCGGGAGGTGACCGGCCGTTTCGAATTCGACAACATCGTGGGCAAGAGCCCCCAGATGCGCGAGATCTTCAACCTCGTGGAACTCGCCGCCGCCTCGCCGGTGACCGTGCTCATCACCGGGGAAACCGGCACCGGCAAGGAGGTGGTCGCGAAGGCCATCCACTACCACAGCGAGCGCAAGAACGGCCCGCTCGTCCGGGTCAACTGCTCCGCCCTTTCGGAATCTCTCCTCGAAAGCGAGCTCTTCGGCCACGCCCGGGGCGCGTTCACCGGCGCCATCCGGGACCACGTGGGCCGCTTCGAACGCGCCAACGGCGGCACCATCTTCCTCGATGAGGTCGGCGACATCCCCCCGCTGGTCCAGGTGAAGCTGTTGCGCGTGCTCCAGGAACGCGAACTCGAGCGCGTCGGCGAATCCATTCCCCGCAAAGTCGATGTGCGCGTGATTGCCGCCACCCACCGCAATCTGCGCGAACTCGTCCGGCGCGGCGAATTCCGCGAAGACCTCTTCTACCGGCTCAAGGTGTTTCCCGTCCACCTGCCGCCCCTGCGCGAACGCAAGGAGGACGTCGACCCCCTCGTCAAACGCTTCATCGCCCAGTTCAACGCCGACACCGGCAAGAACATTCAGGGCCTCACCCCCGATGCCCTCCGCATGGTCCTCGACTACTGCTGGCCGGGGAACGTCCGCGAACTCGAAAACGCCATCGAACACGCCTTTGTCACCTGCAACAGCGCGTACATCGGCCCCCTCGATCTCCCCATCGAAATGCGTCGGGTCGAACTCAAACGGCAGCTCTGCGACGACCCCGGCCAGGCCGATCCCTTCGCCCTGCCCGGACCCTATTCCGAACTCCCCGCGCGACGCAAACGGGGAAACACGCGCGAAGAGCTCATGGCCGTGCTCGACGTCTCCGGATGGAACAAGGCCGAGGCCGCGCGGCGGCTCGGAATCACCCGGACCTCCATCTGGCGGCGCATGAAAAAACTCGGCGTGCCCCTCGATCGGCCTGCGGAAGGCCTGCGCGAGGAGATGCCGGGCACGCCGCCGGCATCGTAACCGCCGCGGCGCCGGGCGAACCACCTGCGCCTGGCCCGGCATGCTGCGAGACGATGCGCGGCAACTGCCCGTTCCCGGCTGCGGAAACCGGTCTGGCGGCCCAAAAACCGTTCGCGCAACGTTACTCCTAACAGGCTTTGTAACGCATTGAAACGTTACTTGCTGCTTTACGTCCGGTGTTCGCGGTATTTTCGGGTCTCTCTAACTCGTTTTACGGTAAACGCTTGGACCTCAGGTTGACTTCGGGTCATATTTTGGCATGGAAAATGCTTTCTTTCCAGGTGTTGTGAGACTCCCGGAAGGGCGGAGAGCCAAACACATGACTGTCGAACGGGCACTGCGTGCGATCGCAGGGTTCTTTGTTCTTGCCAGTGTGGTTCTGGCCGTGCTTCATTCCTGGTATTGGCTTGTTTTCACGGGATTCGTGGGAGCCAATCTTCTCCAGTCGGGGTTCACGAACTGGTGTCCCATGGTGTGGTTGCTCGAAAAGGCGGGCCTTCGCCGTTGCGACGCGCCGGAAAAGACACCAAATACTACAGTTTAATCCGGTCGTAATGACCGTCAGGGTTCCCTCCCTAAAATCGGGGTGGCCTATCCACGCTGCCCCGTGCCGCCAGGTCTTTGCCGAGGCCTGCGCGGTGTAGCTCCGCCCGAGGAAGGTTCGGGGGCTCGCGACCCCTCAGTATGCCGCGCGGGTCCCCGACCTTCTTCACCCCCTCTCTCTTCCTCATGCCCCCTTCCCGTCACACGCTTGCGCTGCCTCTGTGCGCCTGCCAAGGGCCGGTCCGCCGCCAACGAAACCGTTGCATTTGCAGCGTTGCGCAACGCTTTTCGTGCGCCGTCGCACGCGGGATACGGCGTGGGCGATCACATCTTAACCTTTTGGTAAAAAACGGTTTATCTCTTAATAACCCCGTGCCTGGACCCGTTGGCACCGCGATTGCTCTACCGTACGCACCATAGGGCAGGCAGGAATCGATGCAGAGCAAAGCAGACCAGATGGTGGCCGAGGTAACGAACGCCCGGACGGCGGTCCTGGCCTTCTGTGCTTCCTGGTGCGCGCAATGCAACGTTCAGCAGCGGGCGTTTGAACAGGCGTCCGCCGTCCTGGGAGACTGCGTGCGGACCTGCTGGGTGGATGTGGACCTGTATCCAGCCCTCGTGGAGCGTTTTGCCATCGAGGCCATCCCCACCATCCTGATCCTCCGCTACGGGCTCGAATGCCTGCGCCTGACCGGCCTGCAGCCGGAAGACGCGCTCGTTTCACATGTCCGGGCGCTCGCGCTGCAGGCCATTCCCGGAACCATGCCGCGCCTGCGGGCCGGGTAACCGGCCCCCGGGACAGCTTACATCCTGCCCGGCCGTGTGATAAGCTGCACCACCAGGGATCGCAGGGCTGGCAACGCAAGAAGAAGTAAAGGACAGGTAGCTATGGGAGACGCTTTCGTCAGGTTTGGCATGAATCGACCGTGGCTGGTGACCGGCGTCATGGTGGCCGTATCGCTGGCGTTTGTGGTGCTCGCGGCACTCCCGTCGCTCTGGCCCGACACGTTCCCGATGCTGCAGCCCGTGAAAGTGGACACCGACCCCGAGAACATGTTGAGCCGGGAGGAGGCCGTGCGGGTGTTCCACAACCGCATGAACCAGATCCTCACCCTCTACGATATGGTCGTGGTGGGTGTCGTGAACGACGACCATGCGGACGGGGTGTTCAATGTCGAGACGCTGGCCAACGTCTACGAGCTGACGGAGTTCGCGAAAACGCTCACCGGTGCGAACGTCGGGCAGGACGACCCGAACGCGGGCGTGAAAGGGGTCGACATCATTGCGCCGTCGACCGTGGACAACATCGAGCAGGGCGGAGAAGGCGAGGTGCGGTTCGAATGGCTGATGCCCGCGCCGCCCGCAACGCGGGAAGAGGCCCTCGCCGTGCGCGACAAGGCGTTGCGCATCCCCTTTCTCGAGGGCACCATGGTGTCGGAGGACGGAAAGGCCCTCGCGCTCTATCTGCCCATCTCCTCGAAAGACCTCAGCTACGAAGTGTATACCGCGCTGCGCGCGAAGATCGCCATGTTCCAGGGCAGTGAGCAGTACCACATCACCGGTTTGCCGGTGGCCAACGACGTGTTCGGCGTCGAGATGTTCAAACAAATGGCCATCTCCGCGCCGCTCGCCATGCTGGCGATCTTCCTTCTCATGCTGTTCTTCTTCCGCAAGCTGATCCTCATCGTCTCGCCCATGATCATCGCCATGGTGTCGGTGATCTGCACCATGGGCCTGCTCGTTGTGACCGGCAACACCATCCACATCATGAGTTCCATGATCCCTATTTTCATTATGCCCATCGCGGTGCTGGACTCGATCCACATCCTGTCGGAGTTCTTCGAGCGCTACCAGGAGACCCGCGATCGGCGCACGACCATGGAACACGTGATGCGGGCCCTCTTCGTGCCCATGCTGTACACGTCGTTGACGTCGGCGGCGGGCTTTGCCTCGCTGGCCCTGACGCCCATACCGCCCGTCCAGGTATTCGGGATCTTCGTCGGCATCGGGGTCATGATCGCGTGGGTGTTGACCGTGCTGTTCATCCCGGCCTTCGCCATGCTCATCCCGGAACGGCGCCTCGAGAACTTTGGCGCGGTCCACCACGAAGCTCAGGAGAAAGCGCCCAGCCGGGGATTCCTGAAATGGCTCGGCGACCTCACCTTTCACCGCGCAAAACTGGTGCTGGCCTTCGCCGCCGTGCTCGTGCTTGTGACGATCTACGGCATCAGCCAGATTCAGATCAATGACAACCCCACGAGATGGTTTAAGAGAACCCATCCCATCCGCGTCGCGGACCGCGTGCTGAACGAGCATTTCGGCGGCACGTACATGGCCTACCTGGCGCTGTTCCCCGAGGGCGACGAGCCCGGCGCCCTGCCGCCGCCGGCCGCCGAATCCGCGGAGGCGCCCGCCGCGGAGACCGGCGCGCCGTCGCTGCCCGGCGGCCTCGACGCAGGCGGGGACGCACCGGAACTCCCCGAAGGACTGGGCGCCCTGAACGAGGGGCCAGCGTCCGGCGCGGACAGCGCCGCACCCGCCCTCCCCGCGGGTCTCGGCGGGGAACCGGAAGCGGTTGAAGCGCCGGCCGCCGCGCCCGCGGCTGTCGCGCCGCCCGCCGAGGAAGTGTTCAAGGATCCCGAGGTCCTGCGGTACATCGCCGACCTCCAGGCGCATCTGCGCAGCACGGGCATCGTGGGCAAATCGAATTCGCTGACCGACATTGTGAAGACCGTGCACCGGGAACTCATCGACGGCACTCCCGAATCGTACCGCGTGCCGGACTCGCCGGCCGCCGTCGCGCAATGCCTGGCCCAATACCAGAGCAGCCACCGCCCGCAGGATCTGTGGCACATGGTCACCCCCGACTACCGCGTGGCCAGCGTGTGGGTGCAGTTGACCAGCGGCGACAACAAAGACATGTCGAGAGTCGCCGCGGCCCTCGATGAGTACATCGCCCGGAACCCGCCGCCCAAGGCCCTCAAACACGAATGGTTCGGCCTGACCTACATCAACGTGGTCTGGCAGGACAAGATGGTCTGGGGCATGGCGGAAGCGTTCCTGGGCAGTTTCCTGGTCGTCCTGTTCATGATGATCCTGCTGTTCCGGTCGGGGCTCTGGGGCTTGCTCTCCATGATCCCCCTCACGGTAACGATTGGGTTGATTTACGGCGTGATTGGCTATGTCGGCAAAGACTACGACATGCCGGTGGCGGTCCTGTCATCGCTCACGCTGGGGCTCGCGGTGGACTTCGCCATCCACTTCCTCGCGCGGTCGCGGGCGCTCCACGCACACCACGGCTCCTGGGAGAAGGCCTATCCGTACGCCTTTGGCGAGCCCGGCCGGGCCATCATGCGCAACGTGATCGTGATTGCCGTCGGGTTCCTGCCGCTGCTGGCCGCCCCGCTGGTGCCCTACATCACGGTGGGGTTTTTCCTGGCGTCGATCCTGTTCGCGTCGGGCATGGGCACGCTCCTGTTCCTGCCCGCGCTCGTGCGCGTGGCCGAGCCGCTCCTCTTCCCGAAATCGAAAGTGTGTTCGGTCACCTGCATGTGCGGCACCTGCGTGCTCACGGGCGTCACGGGCCTCTTGCTGGTGGCCGTCAACCTGTATCAGTTCCTCAAGGTGGGCATTACCACCTTGACCTGGGTCACCCTGGCCCTGCTTCCCGTGCTCGCCATCGGGTGTTTCCTGATGTCGCGCCGTGAAAAATGCCGCGTCCAATGCGATGCACCCAAATGAATGAAACCGCGTCTGCGCGCGTCTGAATTGCGTGCTCCAACCAGGAGGAGAATCATGAAGCGTTTACACCGGATACTGTGGGGCGGACTGCTGGCCGCCCTGATGCTCGCCCCCGCGGCCGCTGTCGCCGCGCAGGAGCTCTCGGCCAGTGAGATCGTCAAAAAGGCCAAGCACATGGCCTACTACCAGGGCAAAGACGGCAATGCCCGCGTCAAGATGACCATCACCGACGCCCAGGGCCGCAAACGCGAAAAGGAATTCACCATTCTCCGCAAAAACATGGACGACCAGGACCAGGAACAACGGTTCTACGTCTATTTCCACCAGCCCGCCGATGAGAGCGGCACCGTGTTCATGGTATGGAAGTACGTGGGCAAGGACGACGATCGCTGGCTCTACCTGCCCGCCCTCGGCCACGTCAAGCGCATCGCGGCCTCGGACGAACGCACCAGTTTCGTCGGCTCCGACTTCTTCTACGAAGACGTGTCCGGCCGGAATCCCGAAGAGGACGACCACGAATTGATCAAGACCGACGACACCTACTACGTCGTCAAAAGCACGCCCAAACCCGACAACAAGGCCAAGGTGGAATTCGACTCCTACACCTCCTACATCCACAAGGCCACCTTCCTCCCGGTCAGCATGCAGTTCGAGCAGGGCGGCAAAGTCTACCGCGAGATGAAGGTCCTCTCGGTCAAGGACATTCAGGGCTACAAGACCACGGTCAAGAACAGCGTCAAAGACCTCAGCCGCGGCAGCGAGACCGTGCTCGAATACACCTCGGTCAAATACGATATCGGCCTGCCCGACGACGTCTTCACCGAACGGTACCTGCGCAACCCGCCCCGAGAACACCTGGAATAAGCGCAGGCCGTTGAACAGCATCACGGGCCGGACGCCCCCGTCCGGCCCGTTTCGTTGGCCTGACCCCGCACCTTCGCCGCGGCCGTACACGGCCCGGCAAAGCGCACAAAGCGCCCCGCCGGATGACTTCCCCGGCGGCCATGCGTTACAATATCCGTGGGCGCGCCACGATCACGTGCGCCGCGCCATGTCCCGCGCGGAGGGTTAGCGTAATGGTAACGCACCGGTCTTGAAAACCGGCGCCTTCGGGCTTGGGGGTTCGAGTCCCTCACCCTCCGCCACTTCGTGCATCCTGCTCCCT
>ERZ747221.611-NODE-611-length-41543-cov-5.231057_pt1 | contig 41543 bp, 31 predicted proteins | sample MGYA00374949_ERZ747221 | MGnify/ENA primary metagenome ERZ747221 (study PRJEB28779, sample SAMN05720172) | bioreactor metagenome | isolation source: Anaerobic biogas reactor | place: USA:Washington, USA | collected 2015-08-08 ... | reverse complement strand
GATTTCGCCGGCCAGCTTCTGAACGTGGCGACGAAGCGCCGCCGCGATCTCGCGCTCGTGCTCCTCGAGCGCCGGCCGGCCGAGAGTCTACCCTATCGCCCCGAATCGCCGAAATAGACTGAGCGCGTGGTCGAAGGCGGCTGATTTTGCCCGGCGGGAGCGGCTGGCGCGTTCGATTTTTGGCGGTATCATTCCGCCATGTTTGCCACGTTTCGGCGCCAGCCGGTCCAACCGGACGAAAAACGTATGACGTTGGGGGAGCACCTGGACGAGTTGCGGGGCTGTCTGCTTCGCAGCTTAGTGGCATTAGTGCTCCTGAGCATCCCGTGCATCTTTTTGGCCCGTTACCTCCTGGAGGTGTTGGTACGCCCGCTCGTACTGGCGCTGCGGGCCAACAATCAACCTGAGAACTTGCTGGCCACCAGCCCCGCCGAAACGCTCCTGGTCTACGTCAAAGTCGTCCTGATTTCCGCCCTCATTCTCGGCGGCCCCTACATCATCTATCAGCTCTGGACCTTTGTCGCAGCCGGCCTGTATCCGAATGAACGCGCCTGGGTCCACCGCCTGACCTTGCCCAGTGTTCTCCTGTTCCTGCTCGGCGTTGCATTCATGTACCTCTTCGCCTTGCTGGTGAGCCTTAATTTCCTCGTCGGTTTCGGCAACTGGCTGCCGCTTCCGCGCGCAAACCCTAACGCGCTGGAGCAAAGGCTGCTTAGCGTTTCGCCCGCCGCGCCTGCCACCACCCAGCCGGCACTCGAAACCTGGCCGACCGTGCCGGTTGTCGCCCAAGACCCCGCTGAGCCGCCGGTCGGAGCGATTTGGTTCAACGTGAACGAGCACCGCTTCAAGGTTCGTCAGCCCGACAAGGTCTACTCCTACCAGTTCCAGCCCGACCAGCAGCGGGCCATGGTGTCGAGCCAGTTCAAGATCGGCGAGTACCTGAGCTTCGTGCTTCTTCTGACCATCGCCTTTGGGGTGGCTTTCCAGTTACCCCTAGTGGTTGTGTTTTTGGCCCGAACCGGTCTGGTACCCGTTGAAACCATGCGCCGCTACCGGAAGGTTGCGATATTGTTAATCGTCTTTGTCGCCTGCATGTTGGCCCCGCCGGATCTTTTCAGCCACCTCCTGCTTTCTGGGCCGATGCTCATCTTGTTCGAAATCGGAGTACTGATCGCCGCTCGGCAGACTACCCCGCCGGCTCCGGCGGACTAACCGCCGCTCAAAAGCAAAGCCCTGTAAGGCGAAAGCGCTACAAAATTTGTTGAGTTCCACGGAACGAAACGGTAAACTGAACCTCTTGTTCGGCATTGTTTCGGTCGCCGTGGTGACTAGCCGACCGCGATCTTTTGCGCCCGGGAGAGTAGAGGAGAGGAGGACCGGAGCGGTCTTATGCGACCGCTCCGGATCGTTTTTTGGGGATTCGCCGTTGGCGCTTTCTACTTACCCAGCCGGCTTCTCCGTGTTCGTGGTGAATCGGATTTGCCGTTCATAGAATAGTGCCGGAGACTCGACGGTGAAAATCGCCACGGCTTTTACCAGAGCGATCAAGGGGGACGACACGGCGCTGGCTCTCGCCACGCACATTCGCTCTGGATTGGGCGATCTCCCGGTTGATCTTGGTTTCATCTTTGCCAGCGCGCATTACGAGGACGAACTGCAGCGTCTGGCTTTGGAACTGTACGAACTTTTGCGGGCGCGCACGTTCGTGGGCGTCACGGCGGAAGGCGTCATTCACGCCGACCAGGAGTACGAGAGCCAGCCGGCACTTGCGGTGTGGGCTGCCAACATGCCTGACGTGACAGTCAGATCGTTTCACCTGGCAGAGTCAGACCTGGAGCGCCTGCAGGATCCCGAACCCTTTCGCGATCACGTCGGCGCCCCCGCGGATGTCGATCCCAATTTCATCCTGCTGGGCGATCCTTTCACCTTTAGCGCCACGCCAGGACTGGTGACGCTGCTCGATCAACTGAACCACGTTTACCCGGGCCGCCCCGTTCTGGGTGGGATGGCGTCGGCCGCGGATGAGCCCGGCCAAAACCTGTTGGTCTTCGACGGTTATACGCTGCGGCACGGAATGGTGGGCGTCGCACTCTGGGGCAACATCAATCTCGAAATGGTCGTGTCGCAAGGTTGCCGGCCCATCGGCCGGCATCTCGTGGTAACACGCGCCGATGGAAACATTATCCACGAGCTGAGCGGCCAACCGCCGCTCGAAGTCGTCAAGCAACTGCTGGTCAACGCGCCGGCCCGCGACCGCCTGTTGCTGCAACGCCGCGGGCTGCTGGTCGGTTATGCCATCAACGAATACCAAAAAGAGTTCACGCAGGGCGACTTCCTGATCCGCCTGCCCATAGGCTTCGACCCCGAATCCGGCGCTATGGCTATTAATGACCTGATTCGTACCGGGCAGACGGTCCAGTTCCAGGTGCGCGATGAAAGCTCCGCCACTAACGACCTGGACCACGCCCTCGCCCGCGAACGCGACCGCCCCGCCGCCGGCGCCCTGCTATTCACGTGCAACGGACGCGGCACTCGGCTATTCAACCATCGCAGCCACGATGCCCGGATGATTTACGATGCGTGCGGCGCGCTGCCGATGGCCGGCTTCTTCGCCGCCGGCGAAATTGCGCCCATCGGGCGCCGCAGTTTCCTGAACGGCCAGACCGCCAGCATCGGTTTCTTCCGGCCGCGCACCAACGATAATGTCTGATCCTCCTCCGCAGCGCCACGCCTTCTGCTTTCCAGCGGAAATGCGCCTGCGCTGCCGCAGCGATTTTCACGATGCTTTTCGCCGCGGCGTGCGCGCTTCGGATGGCCGTCTGACGGTGTGGGCGCGGCGAAACGGATTGCCCCATTCTCGGTTGGGCATCGTAGTCGGACGCAAGTACGGCGGTGCGGTCCAACGCAACCGGCTTAAACGATTGCTGCGGGAGGCGTTCCGGCTAAACCGCGCCCGACTGCCCGCCGGTATGGACCTCATATGCGCGCCGCGCGCCGGCTGTCGTGTCTCATTTGACGAACTAGTGGAATCGCTCACACGCCTGGCGGCAAAGCTCGAAGTACAACTCGCGCGTCGCGGCGGGTAGTTGACACAACACGGGTTGCCCCCGCACTCTGGCGGATTATGAAACCTGGGCGACCGATTTTGATCCTGACCGCCTCCGCCGGCGCGGGGCACACCATTGCAGCGCAGGGAGTCTTGGCGGCCGTAAGAGCTCGCGCGCCCCACGTACAGGTCGAAACCCACGACGTGCTCGATTCTGCCGGCCCGTTCTTCAAAAAGCTCTACGGCGGCGGCTATGTGAATCTAATCCGATATTTTCCGACGGGCATGGGCTGGTTGTACGACTACAGCGATCGTCCGGTCGCCGGCTTTGACCGCCTGCGCGTCGCGGCCCAGAACCTCTTTGTCGCCCGGACTGCCCGATACATCGTCAGCCGTAATCCCCAACTCATAATAAATACCCATTTTCTCGCGGCCGAAATCGTTTCCGGGCTGCGCCGCAAGCGGCGCCTCGATTGCCCACAAACAACCGTAACAACCGATTTCGAAACCCATCGCATGTGGGTGAACGAGCCGACCGAACGATACTTCACTGCTACCGAGTTGGGGCGCTTCTACCTGACCACCTGGGGGCCGGCCCCGGAGCGCGTCTTCGCCACCGGCATTCCTGTGCGCCCAGGTTTTCTAAAGCCCTTAGGCAAGGAAGAAGCCCGCGCGAAGCTTGGATTGCATGAAAGGCTGCCATGCGTTCTTCTGTTGGGCGGCGCGCGGGGCATCAATGCACCGGACACGTTGCTGCGGCAGCTGATCGAAATGGAGGCCGAAGCGCAAATCGCCGTCGTGGGCGGCCGCGACGAGGCTCTGCGGCACCGCCTGCTACGCCTGGCAGCCTCCGCCAGACGCCCCGTCTGCGTGCTGCCGTATACGGATCAAATTCACGAATGGATGTTCGCGGCCGACCTCGCCGTCGGTAAGCCCGGCGGGCTGACGGTAGCCGAGGTCCTGGTCTGCGGGCTGCCGCTGGTGATCATCAGCCCAATTCCGGGACAAGAGACGCGAAACAGCGATTACCTGCTGGAAAACGGGGCGGCGATCAGGGTTAGCCACCCGCGGCTGCTGGGTTATCGCGTGAGTCAGCTTCTGAACGACCCCGCCGCGCTGCAACGTTTACAGGACTCCTCGCGACGGCTCGGGCGCCCCGAGGCAGCCGATGATATCGCCCGGCTTTCCCTCGACTTGATCACGTAGGCGGGGGTTTGACTATTCGCCGAGCGGCGCAACAATCGACTGCTGACACAATGTCGGCGCCGTGGAGCCGAAATGCGCTATTTAGTTGCTATCCCAGTTTTCAACGAGCAGCGCCATGTTGTGCGCGTTCTGAAGGCCGTAGCCCGATATTGTGGCGACATTTTGGTCATCGACGACGGCTCGACCGATTCCACTCCGACGCTGCTGGCGCGTCACCCAAACGTAGCCGTAATCAGGCACCCGGAGAATCGCGGTTACGGCCAGAGCCTGATCGATGCTTTCCATTACGCCTCGCGCCTTGACTACGACTGGGTGATCACGATGGATTGCGACGAGCAGCACGAGCCGGCGCAAATCCCCGAGTTTCTCGATCGCATCCAGACTGACACGGCGGACGTAATCAGCGGTTCGCGCTACTTGCGGCCGTTCCCGGACGACGACCCGGCCCCGCCCGAGCGGCGCCTCATTAACTTTACGATCAACCGCGTCCTGGCACAGGTCTTGGGACTGGAGCTGACGGATTCGTTTTGTGGTTTCAAAGCGCATCGCGTGTCTGCCATGCGACGCCTCACGCTCGATGAGCCGGGCTATGCCTTCCCGCTGCAGTTCTGGGTGCAATGCGCGCTGGCCGGGCTGCGCATTTGCGAAATCCCCGTGCGGTGCATCTATCCCGACCGCAGCCGCCAATTCGGCGGCACGCTGGACGACCCGGCCGCGCGGCTGCAACATTACCTGGAGGTTTTCGTGCGTGAACTGCGGCGGGAGGCGGTCGCGCTGCCGCGCGAAACCGGACTGGCTCTCTACTGCTGCACGCCAAGGCGATGATTTCATACGACCGGCTGGTGGCGCCACGCGGGCACTTGGGGGTCCTTATCGAGCCAAGCCCTGCGGAAATCTTCGCCCTTCTCGGCGAGGTACAACAGCGGCTGGAGCCTATCACCATCCTTGGCCGGCCGCTGACCGCCTGGCGGACGAATCTGCGATCGCAGTTGGAACTGAACGGCCCGGTGATCGCGACTGGCCACCAGACCGAGTTTTTCCACGCGGGCGTCTTTGCGAAGATCATTGCGGCCCATGTACTAAGCCGCCACACATGCGGTTCGGCAGTCTTCGTGGCGGTTGATTCGGATGTCGGCAAGACGCGGAGCCTGGAAGTCCCCCAGATCACCTCGCGATCATTGCGGCGTGTCGACGTGAGCATCCCCGGGCTCGGCACCCTTCGCCCCGACGAGTGTCAGCCGGAGGTGCCGCGCGAGCAATGGGTCGATTTCTTCTTTCGGGTCGCCTCTGTCTACGAGCATTACGATGTTTCCATGCTGAGGCCGTTCTCCGAGGGGTGGCTGGCAGACGGCGAACGGATCCGCTACTGCGACGGCCTGGCGCGGGGCTTTCGGGCGCTGGAGGCGGCCCTCGGCTTGGACGGCGTGCGCGAGCTGCGGATATCCGAGCTGTGCGGAACGCCGGCGTTTCGAGCTTTCGCCGCGCAGCTCATGCTCAACGCAGAGTCATCAGCGGCCAGCTACAACGCAGCGCGCCAAGCGTTCCGCGAGCGACACAAGGTGGAAAATCCTGCCAGGCCCGTGCCGCCCCTGGTCACGCAGGATGGTCGAATCGAGGTCCCGCTGTGGATCATGCGTTGCGACGGCCCGCGGACGCACCTCTTCGTGAGGCGCTCGGGTGAGCAGCTAGACCTGCTCGCGGACCGCACGTTTGTTACGAGCATGGACGTTACGGCTCTGGCCGATCGCGAAATGCACGACCAACCTTGGGAGTTAGAGCGGCTCGGCTGGCGCCTGCGCCCGCGGGCGCTGACCTTGTCCGGCTTCGCACGCCTGTTTTTGGCGGATCTATTCATTCATGGCATCGGCGGAGCGAAGTACGACGAGGTTACGGACGACTTCCTGGCCCGATTCCTGGGCGCTCCGCCGCCGTCGATGTGCTGCGTGACGGCCACTGTATATCTGCCGTTGCCGCGCACCGGCGTGACCGACGAACAGGTGGCGCAGGCCCGTTGGCGCGCGCGTGACCTGCTTTACAACCCGCAGCGCTACGTGTGCAACCCGTCCCCGGACCTGTTGCGGCGCCGGGCGGAGCTGATTCGCCGCTCGCAGGAATTGGCGGCCCACGATTACAACAATCACACCGAGCGTCGCGCCGTGTTTGATGGAATTCGCGCCGTCAATGAGCATCTGCTTCGGCAGGATTCCTGGCGCACGGCCGAATTCCAGCAGGAAATCGAACGCCTGCAGCACGCTCGCGAGCAGGACGCGATTGCACTAAACCGCGAGTACTTCGTTGGGCTGCACCTCAAGCACAGCCTGGAAGAACTGGTCAGCCGTATCTCACGCGCTCTTACCCCCGAAACGCTCGAAGCACGCACGTAACCCCGTGCGGTAACGGATCCCCCGTCACTGCCGAAGGAGGGACTCGAACCCTCACGACCTTGCGGCCACGGGATTTTGAATCCCGCGCGTCTGCCAATTCCGCCACTTCGGCCGAGCCCGCGTGGTCTCACGCGGACAGCGTATTTTTGTGTCTGGAGCAATGAATATCAATGGGCCGGCGCGCCCGTCGCGGAGCCAATTTCTCCACCCGGCTGCTCGAGCGCCGGGAGATACGAGGCGGCCAGCGCCCGTACCAGCTCATCAGCGTCCTCAACAGCCAGCGGACGCAGACGTGCTTCCCACTGCGGCGGCCTGCGCTCGCCCAGCAGCCGCACCGCCATGAGCCGGACCAGCCAGTCCGGGCTCGACAGGCGGGCCTGCACGCCTGCCAGTAAAGATGCGTCGAGCCCGGCCGCTTGCAGAGCATCCAGCGTCCGTGCCCGCAGCTCCGCCGACTCGCTCGCCAGCGCCGCCGCCAGCGCCTGCTGGAGGCGCTCGACCGATACCGGTTCAGGCCGGTAATCCAGCCGTCCCAGACTCGCCCGCTGCTGTTCGCCCAGCAACTCGGCTATCAGCTCTACTGCCCAGAACCGGTTTCGCTCGATCTCGCTGGCCAACTCGCCGAACAGCACCCGCAGCGCCGCCGTGCCCACCTGCGCCGGGACGCGATTCAGATACACCGGCCGTAGCGACTGCCCCGCCAACCCGGGCCGCCATCGCCCGTCGCGCCCCTGAACCGGATCAAGCAGGGCCCGCATCACGACCCGCTGCAAATGCTGCGGCGTACCACGCAACACGCGCCGCGGCGGGCCCACGTCTATCGTCTGACGCATCCGCACGGTCGCCCCCGGCGGAAGCACCCGCGCCCGATCCACCGCCACCGTCAAAAAATCCGGGTATACCCGCTTCCGTTCCCCCTCCAGCTCGAACGAAAGCAGAAACACCGGGTTCAGCATCCACTGCGGCCCAAGCGTAATAGGAAAGTCGCCCGTGTTGGTCAGCGAGAACGTCGCCCACCACGGCTCGCCCGGCCCAGGGTTGCGCTTGGCCAGGTCGACCTCCGCCCGCAGGAACCGCGAGGGATCTTTGTGAAAACTCAAAACCTCGCGGTTGAAGTCCGCCAAGACCGCAACAACTTCCGGCAGGCGGTCCGAGGCCGGCCGCATCGCGGCCTGCGGCAAGCCCAAACTATCCAGTAATTCGCGCGCCGCACCGCCCGCCGGCAGGGCCGTCAGATCGCGCAGCACCTCGCCGGCACCGTCCACATCCCCCTGCTGCTTTAAGATGCTGGCCACCTGATAGGCCGCATAAGGATCCAGGTCGGCGATCGGCCGTAGCGTCGCCAGCGCTTCCGCATACATCAGATTCGCGGCCTGTGCCCAACCCAGAACCCGGCGCACGAATCGATCGTTGGGCAGCCGCTGCGCCGCCGCCTGCGCCAGCATTAACGCCCGCTGCGCCTGGAGGTCGATCGTGCAATGGAACCAGCCGGCCTGAGCGACCATCTCTACCGGCCACTCGCTCGGCTCGCGCAGCGCCGCGAAGTTCTGCGCCAATTGCGCCCTCACCGGGCCGGCCTCCGCCTCCCGGCCCTGCTTGTTGAGTAGCCAGTAGTACAGCATCGCGGTTTCGGTGGCCAGCAGAGAGTCAGCGTCGCGCATCTGCTCAATCGCTTGGCTGGCAGCCCGCAGGTCGCCGCGCGCCGTCAGGTGCCGTGCCCATTGCAGCGTGTGAGCCGCCGGCAAGGGCGCCCCCGCGTTGGCCAGCGCGTAAACGCCCTGCGCATGCTGCAAGAAAACCTCCGCCTCCTCCACCAGGCCGAGCTGATCCAGCAGCACGCCGCTTTCCCAGGCCACGTCAACGTTGAGCGGGCTGACCTCCAGATACTCCAACGCGACCTGCAACCGCTCGGCCGGCGCCGCATCCGGCGCGAGCATCGCCAACCGCAGCGCGGCCGCGTCCGGGTCAGCGGGATTCAGCGCCCGCGCCGCATCGAGCTCCTTGCGGGCCTCGTCCCGGTTCAGAGCCGCCAGGGCCAGCTTCGCCAGTTGCACGTGTACCATGGCCTGCGCTTCGGCCGGTCGCCCCTCCTCACTCAGCACGCTTCGCAGCCACTCCTGTCGCTGTTCAATGGTCTGCCCGGCCTGCAACCCGGCCTCGAGCCAGCGCGCAAACGCGCTTTGGTTGCCCGGATCAGCCGCCACCAGCCTGGAAATGGCCTCGAACGCGGTAGTCTCGTCCCCGCGCAGCATGGCCAATTCATACAGCCACCGGTTAGCGTCCGGCAGCCGCGGATTAAGCCGCACGGCCGCCTTGAGCAGCACTTCAATCTGCTGCGCGTCCGCCGCCGTCTGCGACCCGCGCCGATTCGCCCCCTGGTCGCGCGCCAGATCAACCAGCAGTTCGGCCGTGGACAAAACCGGCGTCCGCCCCGCGCCGCTCGTGCGTTGCGCATCGGTCGTGGAACCCGCGCCGCTCATAGGGCCAGCACCGCTGGCAACTGGCGCAACCGTGGCAAACGCGACGACCAGCAGCGTGGCAACCGCGGGCGTCACCCGCCAAGCGGCAGCGCGTGTGATCATCCGCCAAAGCGCAGTCCGCGTGCCACTGCTTGAAGCGTTCCGTGCTGACACCCAGCGCCGCCCGCGCGCTCCTCGCAACCCGCCAAGAACAAGTCGCGACGCGCTCAATGCTGCTTGCCCGCCGCCCGCCGTCCCCGCACGCGCCGTTTCATCCGCTCGCGGTTCTTACGATGTTTCTCCCGCGCTCTTCTGACCTTCTTGTTCATCTGAGCCTCCTTACAACGCCAGTGCTCAATTCAATAACAGGATAACCGCCATTCCTGGCAGAGGATAACCGCCACGTAGCCGGGCAGGCAACGCGGCTGATCGCCGTCCGGCCCCCGGGTGCCTGCCCAAGCGCTACGCGCGGGCGCGCGTCCGTCGTACGCCTGGCAGCCGCCACGACCGAAAATCGACCGCTCAAAACGCGGCCCGGCGCGGTAGAATGGTCCCACGCGGCTCGTCGGCGGAGCCAAACCAGGTCGTAGCCTCCGCCATGCCGACCAGTGATGTGGAAAGAAAAGCAGCGTCCGCCTCGACGGACGGAGGGTGCAGCCATGTTGCTCCGATCAAAACTCGTCGTGACTACTGCCGTGTTTCTACTGGCCACCGGGTGGGCCTGGACGGACGAGGTGCGCGTCTTCCTGGTCGCCGGCCAATCTAATGCCGTAGGCTGCAACTCCGACGCGGGCAAGCTGCCGCCCGAACTCTACACGCCGCAGCCCGACGTGCTCTTTTGGTTTGAGGAAGGCCCCTGGGGAAGCGTCCACGACCCGGTTCGCCGGATCCGCTCCGACGCCTGGCTGCCGCTTCAGTTTCAGAGCGACCCGGACTACGGTACCTTCGGCTGGTATGACGACGGCTTCGGGCCCGAGATCAAGCTGGGCCGCACGCTGGCCGACCATCTGACCGCCGACGTGGCAATCCTGAAATTCGCCATCAACGCCACCAGTCTGGCCGGGGACTGGGACCCCGACACGGCCGGTTCTCTCTACGACCAGATGCTCGAGCTCCTGGACGAGGCCCTAACCGTGCTCGCGGGCCAGGGCCACACACCCGTTCTGGCCGGTGCCTTTTGGATGCAGGGCGAGTGGGATGCGCTGTACAGCTCGTACGCTACGGCCTACCAAAGCAATTTGACCGCCTTCATCACCGAACTGCGAGCTGCCTGCGGCAACCCCACACTGCCGTTCGTCATCGGTCGGCTTTGCGCCGGTATCGATGAATGCCCCTACTTCACTTTCCCGTACCTCCACACCGTCCGCGCCGCGCAACAGGCGGTCGCGGCCTCCGTCCCGCACGCGGCCATGGTCGACACCGACGATCTGCCGCTGAACACCGACTTCCTGCACTTCACCGCCGACGGCCAGCTCAAGCTGGGCGCCCGTTTCGCGCAGGCCTACCTGGACACGCATTTCCAACTGGGCGACCTGAACTGCGACGGGTCGGTCAACGTATTTGATATCGACCCGTTCGTGTTGGCGCTGACAGATGGGCCCGGATACGCGTCGGCGTTCCCCGATTGCGAGGTGATGTACGCCGATATCAACGGCGACGGCGCGGTGAATGTGTTCGACATTGACCCCTTCGTGTTGCTATTAACGGGCGGGCGAGCAAACGTGATAGGCAGATAAGCGCACCGGCCTGACACAAGAGGTGCGCCCCCGCTGCTCCATTGCGGTCTTGCTTCGTTGCCTCGTCGTCTTGCGTGGTGGCTGCGTCGCCGGGGCTGGCGTGTGCCGGCTCAGGCCTTAGTTGCCCGTCAGCAGTTCCACGAACGGATCGATGTCGAAAACATTCACCGCGCCGTCGCCGTTGATATCGGCGTACATCACCTCGCAATCGGGGAACGCCGACGCGTATCCGGGCTCATCTGTCAGCGCCAACACGAACGGATCAATGTCAAATACATTGATCACCCCATCGCAGTTGAGATCGCCGGGCAGGCCGGGACCCTCGCACGCGCGGTCGTAAACCCAGAGCGCATCAACGCCCGCCTCGGTGACCGAGTTGTTCGGGTTGTCCGACACCGAGAACCTGATCTGGAATTGCCCCGTCACAGGCACGAAATCGCGCACCCGAATGTCGCGCTGCTCCCAGCCGCCGTTGCCGGAATAGTGCTCCGCCGGAACCCACGTCCCGCCACCATCGGCGGACAACTCAACATCGAGGAAGTCCTTGGCCGGCGCGACCGTGTCGTCGCAGTACATCCAGCTCGCATAGCGGACATACGGGTTGGACAGCCCGGTCAAATCGTAAACGGGTGAGGTCAGGATGGTCGGCCCGCCGTCCACGTCGAAATTCGGCGTGCGATTGTCGGTCACGAAGCACTTGCCCGAGCCGTCAAAATCGGCCGTTGGCGCGCCGGTCGCACCAGTACTGACGGGTACGGCGCGCTGCCAGGCCCCGCTTGTCAGGCTGGAATCACTCCACACCGTCCAACCCTCATCGGTCTCGAAATCATCAAGGGCAATCGACGTGATCACCGCCACAGTCGCCGTGTAAACATCCGACGGCGCCTCCTCCGGCAGGTACACCGTCGTGCCCTGATCGCCCTGCGCACTGAAGTAGAAGCGCGGAGACGCACCGCAGCCCGGCGCCGGCAGGGTGGCCACGAACAAATCGCCGCCTATGGCGGTCATGGGAGCCGTCAAATATTCGCCGCCGTCGTACGAATAATGCAGCAAAGCCGAACCGGGAACGTACCCCTCGCCGGCCCGCGTGATGCGCACCCTGATCTGCGTCGGCGTGTCGGGCGGAATGAACTCGTCCACCTCGTCCGGCAAGCCAATGTCCAGAGCCCGCAACGGCAGCCGTAACGCCGGGTCGCCGAGAAGAACAAACTCCTCGAAAATGTTGATCGTGTAGCTACTGTACGGGCCGAAGTCGGGATCGTTATACAGACGCCCCAGCGCGGCGTCCCAGGCCGGTCTGACCTCGCAGATATTGTCCACCAGGCAGGACTGGAAGAAGTAATTTTCCATACGGCGCGAGCACTCCCAGTCGGCGGAGCTGCTCCACCAGATGAAACCGGAAGCTGACAGATATGCGGCCGCACCGCGATTGGCGACGCGCAACCAGGTCTCACCGAAGCACTCGGAGTATTCATACTGGGAGGTGTGGCAGGACCAACCCATGGCCAGTCCGTACAGCCCATTGTTCGTCAGGCTCTGCACGTTGGAGCGGTTGAAGCCCGGAGACCACCAGCCGGTGTCGTCGCTGTGGCCGATATAGACAGTGAACAGCACGCCCGCGTTCACCGCCGCCGCGACTTGGGCGGTACTGCCGCCCAGGTCGGCGTAAACGCGCGTGCCCGTGAAGCCGGCCGGCGTGAGGTATGTGTTAATTATGTGGTCCTGCTGCGCGTCGGCCCCGATGGTTGGGTCGTCGTTGGCCAGCAGAACGGCGCGGCGAATATAGTCGGGGTCGGAGAAACCACCCGTCTCAACCCGTATCGTCTTGTCCACCACGTGCTGCAGCGTGGTTATGTCGCGCACCGAAAACCGCCCATGGTAAATATCCGGATACCAGCTCACCGGATCAGCGTCCATGCAAGCGTATGGCAGGTCGGTCGCGCCGTGGCGGCTGCCCTCGCCAATCCAATGCGGAATCGTGTTGTTGCCTGAAGTCGACGAGCTGTCCGTATCGCCGACGATCAGCAGATATTTGGGCTGATCGGCCGTACCCCACAGGCTTTGGATGTAAGCCTTGATGGCCTCCTTGGTCGTACCGGCCGGGGGAGAGTAAACCGGCAGCACATTGAAGCCGCAATCAACGCGGTGAGCGATGAATTCGTTGAGCGGGGCGCTATTCACATACAGCGGAGCGGAAACTATCAGGTAGTTTCCGCCGCGTTGCTCGGCAACCGCGTTGGACAAGAGCACGCAACCACACAGCAAAACCGTCAGCCAAGAACTCGTACGGAGCATCTTGCCTTCCTCCAGTGTACGGGCTAAATGCCGGCCTTCGGACCGCCCGAACAAGTCCGATTATACGGAATTCTAGTCCCGGCCGGAAACAATTTCGCCGGGCCGCGACGCACCCGTTTTTTTTAACCGGGTGCCAAAGCGCACCTGGCATGTGCTGATAACCGATAACTGACAAGCTGAAGCTGCCGACTGAGAGCTGACTCCAGGCTAGTGCCCACTTCGCCGCCCAGCCCTTTTCCGTTATGCTGCCCGGCTGGACGCAGTTCCGGACGCCCGACCGCCAGGAGGAGGCGCCAATGGCCCACACCGATGCACTCGGAGAAAGGTTCTACATCGCCAGCGAAACGCGCACCCTGAGTATGTTGGACTTGCTCAAGCTCTTCAAACGCCAGGGCACCGCACGCGTCACCGACCTGCACCTCAAGGTAGGCAAAGGCCCCTGCTTCCGCGTCGACGGGGAACTCAAAATTACCGGCGGCAACCCTCTGACGCATGAGATTATCGAACGCATGGCCCGCACCCTGCTCGACGACACGCAGCTCGAGACCCTCCGCAAGCTGCGCTCCGTCAACGCCTCGCGCCTCATTGAAGGCCTGCGCTACCGCATCAATGCCTACCACGACCATCGCGGCCTGGCCATGGCCATCCGCGCCCTGGACACCAGCACGCCCAGCATTGACTTCATCGGCTTTCCCAACCGGGTCTGGCAGGACATCGTCGGGCTTACCCAGGGCCTGATCCTGGTCACCGGCACGACCGGCGCCGGCAAGTCCACCACCATCGCGGCCTTGATCAACGAAATCGCCCGCACCCGCCCCTGCCACATCATCACGCTCGAGGACCCGATCGAATACGAGTTCCACAGCGACATCGCCATGATCTCGCAGCGCGCCATCGGCCGCGACGTGCCCAACTGGGAACGCGGCCTGCGCGACTGCCTGCGCGAAGACCCCGACGTGATCTTCGTCGGCGAAATGACAGACGTGGAGTCCGCCACCTGGACCCTCACCGCGGCCGAAACCGGGCACCTGGTCTTCTCCGGCATCCACACGCGCGACGCCACCGGCACGATCACGCGCGTGCTCGACATGTACCCGCCCAATCGCATCGAAGAAGTCGCGCAGCAGCTCGCCCTCGGCCTGCGCTACATCCTGTCGCAGAAGCTCATCCAGCGCTGCGACAAGCCGGGCCGCATCGTCGCCATGGAGATCCTCAACAACACCGGCGCCGTGGGCAACCTGATCCGCCAGGTCAAACCGGAGCACATTTACTCGCTGCTCCAGACTAACACCCGCGACGAGCCCGGCCATCGGATGCGCACGCTGGAACGTTCCCTGGCCGAGCTCGTAAGCCAAGGCAAAATCGCGCGCCACGAAGCCGAACGGGCCGCTAACAAGCCTGCGTCTTTCGAAGACGAAATGAAGCGCCTGACATGATGGTCCGCCACAGCACGCGAAAGCGGCGCGACTGCGCCGGCGCGGCCGCGGCCCCTCAAGTCACGACGCCCGCCTCAATCTCCAGCTCAAAGAGCAGGTCATCGCGACAAACGGTGGCCGCCACCGGTACCACGTGAATCGGCGGTATGCCCCTCGGCCGCATGAACTTCTCCAGTGCTGGAATATCTTCTGCCCGACGGATGTACGCGACGCCGTGCAGTACGTCCGCCCAGCCCATCCCGCGCGATTCAAGTAGCCAGCCGACTACGCCAAACGTCTTCGCGATCTGCGGGTGAAACCTTCTGGGGTGTAGCGTCGCGCCGCGCTCGTCGATGCTGGCAGTGCCGGAAATCAGCAAACGCCGATGGTCGGGCGCGGTTATCTCAATGGCGCGGCTGAAAGCGCTGCCGTAGTCCTGCGCCGGGCCCTGTTGCGGCGACGGCACGGCGGCCACTTGCACGGGTGAGTCGGGCTTCACGGGCTTTAGCGCCAGCAGACCCGCGGAGAGAGCCGCGTCTCCCGGGGGCAGGGTCCCAACCGCCGTGCTGGCGGGCAAGTTCTGCCGGTCGAGCTGCTGCTCGGCGTAGAACGCGTTGCGCACCGCATTGAAGTCGTCGTACCACTCGAGAATGTGTCGCAGGTGAAACCAGGTCCGGACCACGTTGTGGAAACTCATGCCGCAGCTTCGCAAGAGCGCGTCCATACGCTCAAAGAGCTCCCGGGCCTGGTCCGCCCGAGGCTTCGCCTTATCCGTCGGACTCAAATTGGCGTGAAGGTAGTAGGCATGTCCATCACTGAAACTGTTGGCGACGATATCGTCCCGCTCCGCCAGGCTTGTCACCTTGACGCCGGCAACGGCCCATAAGTATGCGACCAGGTCTGGCACGGTGCCGAGGGTCAGGTTTAACTCCAGCGGCTGGCCTCTGCTCACGTGCAATCCCCTGCTCACCAGCTTCGCTGAGTGACGCTCGGCGACACGCTCCAGCCGGGCGATTACGGTGCCGGCCGGTGTGTCCCACGGCGCCGTAGCGCTGGCGAAAACTTCGGTGCAGCCTGCGCGGGCGAACGTGCGAACCCGGACGTTATCCCCTACTGCCGCCATTCCCTGCTTCCTTATGACTGACTGCCCGTCTTCTCATTTCCCCTCCTGCGGCGATTGGGGCGGATAATAAGGCTGGCCCCGCTCATACAAATCCAGCCGCGCCTTGATCATCCCCGCCACCTCTGCGTGCCCCGCCGCCTGGGCCAGCTTGAGAGCCTCTTGGGCCGCCCAGATGGCATCTGCAAAGCGCTCCGACGCCGCCAGGCACACGCCTAACAGGTCAAGCGGCTCGACCGCCTGGAAATGCGTCTGTTCGCATGCCCGCCGCGCCAGGTGCACCGCCTGTTGCGGATCACGCAGCTTCTCATCCGGCACCGTCACCAACACCCACGCCAGATCATTACTGAGCTGCACGCTGTCCGGCCGCAGCCGCACCGCCGCGGTCAAATGTTGTATCGACTCGGCGTGGCGGTTCAGGTGCGCCAGCCGCTTCCCCAGCAGGTAGTGCGAGTCAGTATCCTGGGGATCGAGGGCCACGGCCTGCTGCCAGTGCGCGATGGCCTGCTCAACGTCACCCTGTGCATCGAGCGCCTTGCCGAGCGCGTAATGCGCCGCTGCATCGTCCGGATTGATCCGCAGCGCCGCTTCCAGGTGCGCCTTGCCTTCTTCCAAGTCTCCGCGCTGACAAAGCAGCCCGCCCAGTACCCGTTGCGCGCCGGCAATGTCCGGATCGCCGCGGACGGTGGCCGAAAGGTGCTCGATGGCGCCCTCGGCGTCACCCTGACGGAACCGGAGCATTCCCAGGTTGTAGTGAGCGCTCGGGTTCTCCGGATCGAGCCGCAGCGCTTCTTCCAGGTGCGCCACGCCTTCGCCCACCTGGCCCTGCGTTACGAGCAAACCGCCCAAGTTGCTGCGCGCCACGGCGTTGGCCGGATTGAGCTGCACTGCCTGGCGGTAACGGGCGATCGCCCCGATCGGATCGTTGTCAGCGGCCAGAAAGGCGTCGCCAGCCCGAACGTAAGAGAAGTCGTCCAGGAACTTCTCGCGAATCTGGCGTATGGCCGCCGGCCCCGCGTTGACGAATTCGGGAATATTCGCGGCCCGGTCTGGGCTGGTGAACTGCTCCAGCAGCACCGGCGGGCTGGCGTGGCCGTCGTCATCAATGTGGGTCAGGAACAGTTGCGTGTAGGCCGTGTTCGCCTTCGAAGAGAACACCAGCCATTTTCCGTTTGGCGACCAACTGTGCCACGAGTTCATCCGCCCGGTGTTGCAGTCCAGACGCCGCGCCTCGCCCCCCTCGGCCGGAATAATGTACAGCTCGCTATCCGACTGGAGCAGCATGAAGCTCTTGGCGCGGCAGAACACGATCCAGCGTCCATCCGGGGAGTAACGCGCGAAGAAATTGCTCATCCCGTTCTGCGAGGCGCCGGCCAGCGGCTCAGCTTCGCCGCCGGCCCCGTCGTTGAACGGCACGCGATACAGGTCAAACAGAAAGGTCTGCTCCCCGTCCAGAAACTCGCGGCACTCGTCGTGCTCCAGCAGAACTTCACCCCGGTCGCGCTTCAGGTGGTACGCCCGGCTGCGGGCGAATACCACGTACCGGCCGTCCGGCGACCAGGTCGGATTACTCTGCACGTACTGCGGATCATCAGCCCCGGGCAGCGCGGAAAATGTCTTATTCTCCCGGTCGTAGTAAGCCAAAATCCCGCGAATCGGGAAGAATAGCTGCGAGAATGTCAGATCGGGCGTCGCAACGAAGACCGAACGGTCCTTCACGGTGCTGAGGACGTAGCGGCCGTTCGGCGAGACCTGCGACAGCAGGCCAAACGTGAACTGGCCGTCTTCGGGACGGAAGTCGCACCACGAGATGACGTCCGCCTTGGAGAGCGGCATGTCCTCTTTGACCGCCGTCAGCACGTACGAGCCCTTGTCGTTACCGTAGTCCACGTCCATGCCGAGCGTCGTACCGTCGGCGGAGAAGGAGTGGCAATTGCCGCAGACCGGGAGATTCGTAAGCACCACCGGCGGCTGCGCCTCGGAGATCCGCCCGAAGCGCCAGCGGATCTGCGACGGGTCTTTGACCGCCTCGATGAAGGGCAAATTCACTTCGCGGTAGAAGATCGGCGCGCCGACCTCGTCCGGTGAGGTGCTGATCGAAATCTGCGCTGCCGCCAGAATGTCCTCCGGCGCCGTTTTCTGGGCGCTTATTACCGCCACGCGCGCCGGCGCCTCGCGCGAGCGCGCCTTGATGGTCTCCCATTCCGCTGCGGCCGGCGTCCATTGCGGGCGCTCGGCGAGGTAACTCAGCCCGCCGCCATCGCCGAACGTGAACGCGATTACCCAAAGGTCGCCGCCGCTTGCATCTTCCCAGAGGAAAACCGGCGGGATGATCTCCGGCGGGAAGACGGTCTGGTCGGAGGGATACCGGATTGTCAGTGCCGCGTAGGTGCCGTCCTCGCGATATGCACCCAGCATGCGCTCCGCCGGGGACGGCCCCCGGGCGCAGCCAAGCAGCGCGCCGGCGCTTAGCCCGGCCGTGATGATCAGCGAGAACGCCGCACGGCTCGGCAAGCGCGACCCGCGGGTGACCCTCATACCTACTCCAGCGACAGCAGGCTCGAGTCGCTGTCGTCTCTGCATTGTAAACGATCACGCCCCACATGCGACCGCCCCTCGGGTGCCATGCCCAAGCTGTAAGCGCGGGCATGCCCCACACCAGGTGCTCCCGACTCGTGCCGAACGCTAAAGCGCCGCCATGCCGCTAGTTAGAGGACTAAGCTCGGCCACACAACTTTCCGCGCACGCCGCGCGGTTTTCGAGTATTCTACCGGTTTCCGCTCGGCCGCCGCCGCTGGAAGGCGGCAGCCGGCCGCGGCGGCAACCGGCGGTGCGGCATTGGACGCCGCGCCCCGACGCGAACCGACTACGCGAACTGCAATGGAGATCGCATGCTCAAGACCCCGCTGAATGAGTTCCATCGCCAGCATGGCGGCCGAATGGTTAATTTTGCAGGCTGGGAAATGCCGGTGGTCTTCACCGGGATCCTCGAAGAGCACCAATACACCCGCCAGCACTGGACCATGTTCGACGTTTCGCACATGGGCCGCGTGGAGTTTCGCGGGCCCGGGGCGGCGGCTTTGCTACAGAAACTCGTGACACGCAACGTCGATAAGCTCGCCGTCGGCCAGTGCGGCTACAGCCACATTTGCCGCGAGGACGGCGGCATTCTCGACGACCTGATCGTCTCACGCTACGACGATTACTTTCTAGTGGTTTGCAACGCTTCGAATCGCGAGAAACTGCTGGGCTGGTTCGATCGCCAGCGGGCCGGCTTCGACGTGCAGATCAAGGACCGCACCTTCGAGACGGCAATGGTCGCGCTCCAGGGCCCGGACACTTTTGACGCCCTGGCCAAGCTCCTGCCGATCTCGCTCGAAGGGCTGAAGCGCTATCACTTCCGCTGCGGCACGGTCATGGGTGTTGAGGCCTCGATCGCCCGCAGCGGCTACACCGGTGAGGAAGGCGTCGAGATCACCATGCCCGCCAATCTCGCCATGATGGCAGTCAACGTATTGTTCGAACGCGCCGAGCAGATGGGCCGCCCGCTCAAGCCGGCCGGACTCGGGGCGCGCGACACGCTCCGTCTGGAGGCCGCCATGCCCCTGTACGGGCACGAGCTGACCGAAGACTGGGACCCGATCACGGCCGGTCAGACGTGGTGCGTCGATCTGACTAAAAACTTCATCGGCCAGCCGGCGCTCAAGCGCATCGCCGAGGAAGGCCCCAAGCGTCAGATCGTGGGCTTCGAGGTTTCGGGCCCGCGCATCGCGCGCCAGGGTTACCCGGTCCTCGCGGAGGGCAGGCCGGTTGGATTCGTAACCAGCGGCGTACAGGCGCCCAGCGTGCAGAAGAACATCGCGATGGGCATGGTGGATGCCGCACACGCGGCCCCCGGCACGACGGTCGAAATCGACCTGCGCGGCACGAAGACCGAGGCCAAGATCGTTCCGCTCCCGTTCTACAAGCGCCCCGCAAAGAAGTAGCAGAGCCGGGGGCGTGCCGCACTGGGATCGAGCTGGCGCCCGCGATGACGCGATAAAGTGATAAAAGTGGTAGGGTGATAAGGGACGATCCACGAAGCCCCACCCTATCACTTTATCACCGGGCGATCATCGGGCGGATTCACATCACGCCACGTGCAATGCCTCGATCACATTCGTCCGCGATGCGTGTCGCGCCGGCAGGATGCCCGCCAGCAGGCACAGGCTGATTGTCAGGGCGACCGCCAGACCCACGAACGCCCACGGAATTTCCAGCGGGCCGATGAAGCCGGAAAAGCGCAGCGTCATCTGCTGCACGTTCTTGGCCAGGTGCAGGCCCAGCGCCAGCCCCAGTGCGCTGCCGATCGCTGCCAGAACCAGCGCTTCACCCACCACCATCCGCAGAATCTGCCCGCGCGTGGCGCCGACCGCGCGCAGAATCGCGAGCTGCTTGCTGCGGCTGGCGACGTTGGCCGTCATCAGGTTCGCCACGCCGATCGCGGCCACCAGCAGCGCGACCGCCGGGATGGCGGTCAAAAGGTACGTGACGCGGGTCAACTCGGCGTCAATGTGGTCCTTCAGCTCACTGGCCGTACCGACGTAAGCGCTGTGCGCATCGAGTGCATTGCGCAACTCCAGCAGCAGCTCGTGTTCCCGGGCGCGCTGCCAGCGGACCGCCAACGGTACGTCATCGTCGTACCACCACTTTCTGTCGGTGTTGAGCGACGCGCGCAGCTCGGGGCCGGCCTGCTCCGGCGGCGGCGGCCAGTTCGGCGGCGGCGGCTCCGGCGGCAAGTCGAAGTTCAGCAGAACCAACTTGATCGTGTCTATATTGAAGAAGCGCTTCAGATCGGCGTTGCTGCCGATCATCGAGCCCATGGCCGCCACGCGGGCCTCGCTCTCGGCCTGAAAGAAGCTGGCCGCTATGTCGAGCGCCGGCGAATCGATCACGCCGGCTATCTTGAAGGTGCGGGCCCCGAGATCGGAGAACCAGACCCGCACGGTGTTGCTGATACCCCGCGCCTCGTCGGGGACCAGGCCCTTATGGCGGCTGCGGGCGAAGTCGATGGAAACCAGCACGTGCCCGCCTTGCCGCAGCAACTCGCGGGCCGTTTCCTCGTCCCCCTCGATGAACTCGAACTTCACCATGTCGAGGAACGTGTCCGGGTCACAGCCCAAAAACCAGGTGGCCGAGTGGAAAATCTGGGCCCGCGGCCCCTGCATCTGCCGCTCTTCGACCGCCATATTCAGCGCGTTGGCCAGGGCGAAGTTCTTCACGCCCGCGAATTGCTCGATGCGGCGCGCGGCTTCCTCCGGGGTGATGCCGAATTGCTCGTAGCTCCAGATGTAGGCCTCGGGGAACTGCTTGGGAAACTGCCAGCCGGCGCGGAAGCTGCGATTGAGCACCACCAGGGCGACGATGAGCGACAGCCCGACCATCAGCCCGCAAACAATGCCGGCCGAACGCCACACGGCGTGCCCGACCTGGTCTTGCAGCAGACGGGCGCGCACGCCCACCAGACGCGCAATCAGCAGGACGGCCGGCGAGCCCAGCAGCCAGACCATCAGCGGCGCCGCCAGGGCATAGACGCAATACAGCAGTACGACGGACGCCGCCGACCAGCGCACGAACTCGAAATTGCGGCCGATCTTGAAGGCCATAATCGCCACTTGCGCCACAAGCAGCCCAACGCCTAGCAACGTGGCGGCGATGAGCGGCGCGCGGCGCGGGCGGCGGGCGCGCGGACGTGACGCCTCCAGCGGAGAGACGCTGATGGCCGCCATAGCCGGCAACGTCGCCGCGATCAGCGTCGTGGCAAACCCGGCGATGGCCGCCAGGCCGATGCCGTCCCAACTGATGGCGAAGCGGCCGACGTACTCGGGCACCGCTTTGACTGTGAGCCCGGTCAAGCCCAGGCCCAAAGGAATGCCCAGCGCGATCCCCAACAATCCGAGCGGCAAAACTTCCAGGTAAACCAGGCCCGCGAGCTGGCTGGCCGTCACGCCCACGCAGCGCAACAGCCCGAGCTGCGAGATGCGCTCGAGCATGCCCATGCTGAGGGTGCTCAGGATGATGAACAGCGCGGTGAGCATCGCCACGCAACTCAGCAGCGCCAGAACCACTTCCTGCTGCTGCTGCGCCAGCTCGACCTGCTTGAGACGCGCCTCCGCACTGCGCACGTGCGCGCCGGCATTGTTGGCCAGCGTTATGCGGCGAATCTTGGCGGTCGCCTGCGCCAATGCCGTGCGACCGCCATCGTGCAGAACTACGTCGAGCGAGGTTATAAAGCCGTACTTGTTGTCAATCTGCTGCAGGACCGGCAGACGCAGCAACGCCAGCGGCGGCTGAAACCGGGCGATGCGGCGGCGCTCGGTCAGGCCGACGATTTCAAGCTTCTGGTGAGTGTCGCCGGATTCGTTCCAGATGATCAGATAGTCGCCCGGGCCGACGCCCTCCTCCCGGGCGTAGCTGGCTTCAAGCACGACCGCATAATGGTCGGCGGCCGTCAGGCCGCGCCCGGCGACTATGGGGTGGTCACGGACCAGCGGCTCGCTATCGAGGTCGATACCGGTGAAGTCGATTTCGGGTGAGCTCCAGGGGTCGTACTTGGTACCTTCGACGAAGTCGGCGCGGCGCACGGCCTTGCCGCGCAGACGTTCGACCAGCAGCGGCGTGACCGATTTCACTTCCGGCAAATCGGCCACCTCCGCTACCCGCCGCTGCGCGAATTGGCTGAACTTGCCGAACGGCGATTCAATGTTGATGTGGCTGCGGCCGACGTATCCGGAGGCCCAGCCCATGACGGTCTCGCGGACCGACTCGTAACAGCACGTGACCCACACCACGGCCCCCACGCCCAGCGCGATCGCCAGCAGCGCGCCAAGCGTGCGGACGCGCTTGACGTGCCAATTCCTGACGCCCAGTTGCCACCAGTGCCTAATCAAGCTTTTTGATTCTAACGAGATCTCGAAGGCGGTACACGATTCGGCCGGTTGGCGACACTCGCCAATGTGGATGTCCGGCCCAAAGGCGTAGCGTCGGCCCCCCGTGGCCGACGTCGATGTCCAACCCGCACGCGTAACATCGGCCCCCGTGGCCGGCGTGTCCTGCCCCGCGCGGCGGCGTCCGTTCATCGGCGTTCCGCTATTCCTATGTTTGCGGCTGGCAAGGATTTTGGGCCCCGTCCGGGGCGACACGCCTGGGCTCGGCTCTTAGGATGTACCGGGGCGGTCTGCGGCGCCGCGTGTCGCATGGAGGCGAGCGGAATTGGATCAGCCGGCGAATTCAACAGCGCGCACCAGCGGTAGGAAGTCGCCGCGACGGGAGTACGTTTGCACACCCGCCTTCCTGCGCTCGCTGGACGGCTTTCGCGTGTACCAGAACGTAGAGCTCGGGCTGTCCGCCAGAACGATCGAGGCCTACCGGCGCGACTTGTGCCGGCTGGGGGATTTTCTGCGGCGGTCCGGAATTGACGATTGGGAGCAAATCACTCCCCAGGCGCTGCAGCCGTACCTCATCGAGTTGGCGGATGCCAACTACCGCGAAACCACCATCGCCCGGCACGTCGTGGCGATTCGCATGTGGCTGCGCTGGTTGGTCATCAGCCGGCAGGTGAGCACGGACCGAACGAGCCTGGTAGAACTGCCGAAGCGCTGGCAACGATTACCGAAGACGCTCAATCTGGAGCGTATGGCCGAACTGGTCGTGTCGCCGGACCTGGAAGAAGAACTCGGGTTGCGCGACCGGGCCATGCTCGAGCTGTTCTACGCCTGCGGATTGCGCGTGAGCGAGCTGTGCGGGCTGAGGGAGCGGGATGTGGACTTGTCGGCCGGATACGCGCGCTGCATGGGCAAGGGGCGGCGCGAGCGCGTCGTGCCAGTTGGGCGAGAAGCGCGTGCCGCCGTGCGCGAGTATCTGGAGAAGCTTCGGCCGCGACTGCTGGCGCGCGGCGTGGAGCGGGGACGTTTCAAGACGCCGCTGACGCGCGCGGTCGCCGCGGCCATTCCCCTGTTTTTAAGCCGTACCGGCGGGCCGATCGAGCGTACGGCCGTCTGGCGGCTGGTGCGGCGCGAGGCGAAGCGCTGCGGGATTGAAAAGCAGGTCAGCCCCCATACCTTGCGACATACCTTCGCCACCCACTTGCTCGAGGGTGGCGCGGATTTGCGTGTTGTTCAGGAACTGCTCGGCCACGCCAGCATCAGCACGACCGAGATATACACACACGTGCAGGTCAAGCATCTGAAGGACGTGCATGCGCGCTGTCATCCGCACGGCGCGCTACAGGAGGAGGAGCGCAAGGAAGACCGCAGACGCGGCTCGTCGGCGAAACCCGGCGCGGCGACGCCTTAGTGCGGACCGCGCCCGCATGCCGTCTGCACGTGCAGTTAGCGGTCAGACGGGCTGCCGGTCCGCAACTTTAATTCAGCGTCTAACCAGTCCAAGCCGGCTTCGCCTGCTTTTAGCGGCGGCCGCCCTCTACTGCCACAACCGAGCGCCGGCCGTGATGGCTTGGCGATGAAACTTCTGCACGACGTTCGCCAGCCGCTCCAGAACGAGCCGCCCGTCCACGTTCAGTTCAAGCCCGATAAACTGCAGCGCCGCGCCCGTGTGACTGGCCTCATCGTGCCGTAAGCCGCGAAAATACGAGTCCAGTTGCGCCGGGCCTTGCCGGTCGCCGAGCTGAACTTCGAGCCCCAGCAGTTCGCCCTCAACCCAGTCGATCGCCGTCGGCTGGTTCAACCGAACCAACGCGCCGCCGCACGATATATTGGCCATCGTGCCGGAAACGAGTTGGCTGCCGCTCTGCACGGCCGTGCGCGCCGCCAGTCCGCCGCGCCACATGGTGGCCGCCAAAACCACGCCTGCCGGCACCGGCGTGCGATAGTACGCCCGCCGCTGAAGCTCGGTGATCGCCTGCGGCCAGCGGTAGCGCACGGCCGGCACGCTGCCGCTTTCGAGCATATAGTGCCCGCGCGCCTCAACCACCGTTGCGAACATCACCTTGCGGTTGCGGCTACGGAAGCTGATGCCCACACATTGTCCCGGCCACAACTCGGGCAGCGGTTGCTCGTTTACCGGCTGGTAGTCGAGCACGAAGAAAGCCTGGTTGTTGTCACACTCCAGGAAGCGCGACTTGAACATGCGCCAGTCGGATCCGCACTGTACGGAAAGCACTGCCAGAGCGCGCTCGCGCACTGCGTCCCCGAATACCTGGGCCGCCGATTCCTGGGTTAACCGCCGCCTTAGGTTCATGGCTCATCCTCTGCTGTGTCGTGCCCCTCGTGTCCCTCGGTGCAGCGTCCCATGTATTCCTGGGCCAGCGCCTGCCGCAGCCGCCCCAGCGCCCCGCTGCCCGAAATATCCGGGCAAAACTCGAGGCCCACGATCAGGTCGTCGCGCTGCTGCGACGCGTTTTTGAGACAGACGCACGCTGACAGCTCGTAGGTTTCGTCCCCGCCCGGAAGCTCAAACCGCAGGCGTACAACTTCGTCTATCAGCAGTTCCTCGTCCGCCGCCCCCGGCAGCAGGCAGGCCAGGCCGCCCAGCCCTATCTCGCTTATGGTCCCAACCAGCGCCCCCGGTTGGTTCTGCGTGAAGACCTGAATAACCGGCGCCTCGGGGCACGAGCGGCGATCGTAGCGCCGGCGATTGCAGACCTGCACCACCGCCGGGGCCGATAGCATCACGCGCTGTGCCGCCCCGGCCGCCTCGGCCGTCAGGATGCAACTCGAAAAGCGGTACATCTGCCCGTCCAGAAGCATGCCGACTTCGCAAAGGGCGCCGGCCAGCGGCGTCAGCGGCCAGTCGCGGCCGCGGTCGTGCAGGTCGACCCGCAGCAGGTCGCCTTCGCGGCCGGCCAGATAGCCGCTGATCGACCAGTCTCCCGCACTGGGTTCGATTTCGACTCGGGCTCGCGTGCGGAGTGCCTGCTCGAGCACGCGAACCGCCTGCCGATGCGTCAGGTCGAGTAAGCCCTGCATACGCCAAGTCTCCTCTGCGTGCCTTGCTCACCGCCTACAAACCGCGGCTTGAGCCGCGCGCTGTGCCCACGCTGTACGACTGTCCCGGCGGTACTAGCGGACTACTGGTCTTCAACTTCTTCTCGCGCCGCATAAGTTCTCTCCCGCACCCGCAACAACTCCTCTTTCTTTCTTGGCGTCCTTGGCGCTCTTGGCGTCTTGGCGGTTGCCCTAGCGTCTTGGCGGTTGCGTTGCCGTCTTGGCGGTTGCCCGGCGCCTGGGCGGTTGCCTTGCGCCGTGCGCATCTTCGTCTCGACGCGCGGTTTACTTGACTGGCATTGGCTGGCGTCCTGGGCCCGAATCGCCCTCCGCGCCGTGTTAATTGAAGCCGCGCCAGGCCCCCAACAGGGCTATGGGAACTAGCGGGTTCAGTCCCGGAACATGGCGACTACGCCGTGGATTCGCATGTCGCGGCCGCGCGATATCGGCCGCCCAAGCCGGATTTCCCGTAAATTTCGCAGGTCCGCCGGAGGCTAATTTGGCGCGCCGCCCACCCAAGCACCGCGGAAAAAACGCGGGCCACCGGCCGCCCGGCCCTCCCACCGCTGATAATCGCTGGTTGATGCCGCATCGACCCGCCGCCCAGACGCCGCACTTGGATTCATCTATGCACTCTTGCAGTGGCGGCGTGCGCGCCAAGTGCGCAGCAAGGCGGCAGGGCCGGAACACCAGGGTCGGCCGGGAGCGCACGAGGAGAGCGAGAAATGCAGTACCGTGTGAGATGTTGCGAATTAGTGCGAAATGGACAAAGAGGTTTGTAAATCTTGGCGACTGGCAGCGGCGTACGAGGCCAGATGCTGCGGCTTCGAGACCGAAGTCACGTCCTGGCAGCGTACTCCTGAACCGATCCGCCGGAGATGGCGAAAAAGTGCTTGCGGGTCAGCTTTGGTGAAACGGCCGTTGCTCTCGGCGATATTGGTTGCATTGGCCGGCGTGGCGGAGGCGCTGCCGTCTGTGTAACGAACGTTTTATACAGAAGACACGATGCTACTGCGCCCGAGGCCGCCCCAAGACAGTCACGATTTGCGCTGATCCAGTCCGTTGATCAATCCGCTCAGCATCTTGGCGATAATTTCGAGTCGCTCCCGTAGCGCGAGCGAAGCGGCCTCTTGAATTAACCCGCGACGGCGCGCGATTTCAATCAAGGGGACACACTCTTGCGTAGAACCTCGCGCGATCGTGAAGAAGTTGCGGCGATCGGGCACGGTAAAGCGACCGTTGCTTCCGCGAGATTTGTCGCGATCGACAGTGCGGCCCGGTTGAGTTGATCAACCAGAAACCCGTACCCGCGTGGGAAGCCTTCGGTCAGCGAGGCAATCTCATCCGCCAAGTCGACGGCCTTCTGGTAGACCTGAAGCTTCTCGAACATGAAAGCCACGACGCGCCCTCGGATCTGAACAGGAGAAAGGGTGAGCAGGCGAAAAGGCGACTGCAGATTCTCCTGCTCACCTGATCCTGTGCTCTCCTGCTCTATTGCGGCGTACGCCGCAATCGGGGCGACTGGATTCGAACCAGCGACCTTCTGCACCCCATGCAGACGCGCTAACCAGACTGCGCCACGCCCCGGACGATATTTTCCGCTCAAACCCTAAGCTTTTTGTGGCTGCGGGTCAAGCTTTTCCCCTGACGCCCCACGCTTTTCGCCGCCCCGCTCACGCTCTCGCCATAGCTTCAGCGCCAGAATCGCCACCCCGCACACCAGCAGCGAATCCGCCACGTTGAAAACCCACGGCCAGAGCTGTGTCCGGTAGAACTTGACCGGAATCTTGATGAAATCCCGCACATAGCCGACCTCGGCAAGCTGGGCTGCGGCCACCGGCGGCACGGCACGCCCCGGATCGTCCTGCAGAGGCGGGTACTCGCGCAATCTGACCGATCCGCCGTCCGGATCGGCGACCTTCTCGTAGTACCGCAACGCGCCCGATTCCGACACACCGACCAGCCGTACGAACATGCGGTCGTACATGTTGCCCAAAGCCCCGGCCAGCACGGCCCCCAGGGCAAGCTGCACCAGCCAGCTCCGCGCAGAGGTCTGCGTGAACATCCACAGCACCAATACCAGCGCCAACACCGACGCCAGCAGGAACAGGCCTGTCCGGCCGCTGCCGATCCCGAACAAAGCCCCGTCGTTCAGCGCCGTCTCAAAGTGCAGTACGTGCGGGATGATCACGCGCCGCCCGCTTTGCCGCAAAGTCGTGAACGCCCAGCTCTTGGAACCCAGATCCAGCGCCAGGCCGAGAATGGCCACCAACCAGAACCGGAGATGCGCAGGCAGATGCCAGATGGCCCGCAGGCCCCTCTCCCGTTCGGCGCCGCCCCCCTCGCGACCGCTCGCGGCCGGGCGCACAGCGCCACCGCTCGTCCGTTCGCTCGCCGGTCCCGCTACCTCGTTGGGTCTGTTAGCCGACAATAGCTGATCTAGGCCCGCTTTCCGGTTTCTTGTGCCAGGACGTACTCGTAGCTGTACTTGGCCCACGGCTTGGCCCGCAAGCGGGCTTTGCCGATCGGCTTGCCGGTGGCCTGGCAGATACCGTACGTGCCACGCTCGATTCGTTCAAGCGCCTCGTCGATCTCCTGCAACACCGCGCGGCCGCCTTCAATCAGCCCCAGGGTGAACTCCAGCTCGTAGTTATCGGTACCCAGATCGGCCATGTGTATCGGCATGCTCGACAGATCGCCGGCCACCTCCTGCCGGCTGCCCTTGAGTGCTTCCTGCCGCAAGGTGTGAACGTCGCCCACCAGCTCAGCCCGCTTCTGCAATAGCATTTCGCGGAACTGCTCCAAATCCTTCTTGGTCAGGCCGGCTTCGGCACTGGTCCGAACCTGCCTCACAGCCTCATCAGTCGTTGAAACGCGCTGGACCGCTGCCTTGGGCGCCGGCTGCGCCCGCCCGACCGGGGCGCGCTTTTTGGCGCTCGCTGCTCTTGTGGCACGCCCGTTGCTAGCCGGAGCCTTGCGGGCGCGTGCGCTCCCGGCCGAGGAACCGCCACGGGACGTTTTCTTGGAAGCGTTCTTGTTGACCGGTTTCTTCGCCACCACTCACCGCCTGGGCCGCGTACTGGGCGGCTGTAACAAACTCGACGGACGCTGATTCCTAGGGCATAGCCCAACTAGTATACGATCACCCTCGGTAGCGGTCAATAAGTTTCGAGAGCAGCAGCGACCGAAATGTTGCGTAAGTAACTGTTAATTAGATACTTACGCTCGGATTGCGGCGTCCGGAGTAGCGCTTTGCAGCTCAAGCCGGTGAATCGCTTGCCCGGACATCGCGGCGCCCCCTATTGCTCGCCGGAGGTCACCGATGCTCCGGCACTCGGCCGGACCAGGATGAGAGCGGCCTGCCGGTCGGTTGTGTCGTATCGTTGGTGCAGCTCGCGCCGGACGTGATCGACCGCGTCTGCCCGCGCCAGGGCCACCACGCTACCGCCGAACCCCCCGCCCGTCATTCTTGCCCCGAGCACGCCGGGAACGCCCGCCAGCAGCTCGATTAGCAGGTCCAGCTCCGCGCACGAAACCTCGTAGTCGAGTTGCAGCGAAAGGTGTGATTCGTACATCAAGCGCCCAAAATGCGACAAATCTCCTCTTTCCAGCGATTCCGTTGCGGAAACGGTGCGCCGATTCTCGGACGTGACGTGGCGAGCGCGAGCGGCCACTTCGCCCGGCATTCGCTCTGCCTCGGCCGCGACCTGCGATTCGGTAACGTCCCGTAGCGACCGTATGGCCGGGTCGGCTTGCCGAAAGTGGGCAACCGCCGCTGCACACTGCTCCTGCCGCTTGGCGTATTCGCTTGACGCCAGCTCGTGCTTCACGCCCGAGTTAATTACCAGGAAGGTGTGCCCGTCCAGCCGCAGCGGAACCTGTCTTATCTGCAGGTTTCGGCAATCCAGCAGCAGCGCGTGATTCTCCTGGCAGAAGAGCGACGCGTACTGATCCATTACTCCACACGGTACGCCGGCGAATTCGTGTTCCGCGGCCCGGCAGATCGGGGCTATCTCCTCCCGGCTCAACGACGCTCCCACCAGGCTTGCCAACCCCAGCGCGGTGGCGACCGACAGGGCTGCCGAACTGGACAGACCGGCCCCCAGCGGCAAATCGCTGTGAATCAGCAGATCGAAACCGGCAACCGGCAAGCCGCGGCGTCGCAGCATTTCCGCAACGCCCGCTATGTAGCTGGTCCAGTGCGGCGCCCGAGCCTTGGACCACTTCCCCGCCGCCCAGGTTTGCATGTCGTCCAACGTGGCCGAACAGGCCCGAATCGTCCGCTCGCCCTGAGCCGCCCGGCCCGCCGGAGGCGCTCCGACCGCCACCCAGGTCGCGTGAGGCGTGGCGATCGGCAGTACGAACCCCTCGTTATAGTCCGTGTGCTCGCCGATCAGGTTGACCCGCCCCGGTGCTCGTGCCACTGCCCGGCACGCGTATCCGAAGCGCGCCGCAAACGCGGCTCGCAATTCGTCACGCTGCATGCTGAGCCTCACACCGCATGCTGGGCTGACTCGCGCTCAGCTCGCTCGCGCAGCGCGGGCATCATACTCGTGATTTCCTGCGCATAACGGCTGTTGGGGTATTCGCGCACGATGCTTTCGCCCACGCTTATCGCACGCGGGAAATTGCGGTCGGTAACCGCCAGGCTGAACTCGACGCCCATCTGGAACAGCCGGGCCTTGAAGACGCCGCGGGCCGACTCCTTCAGGACTGCCACTTCGTCTACACCCAAGTATTTGTCCAGCTCAAGTAACAACTGGTGCGCCAGGTCGACGTTCTGGGCCCTGACCGCCTCGTCATAATCCTTGAGCAGTTTGCGCTTCACTTGCTGCCGCCGCAGCTCTACCTCGCGCGACAGCGCCTCGATCCGCGGCTCGTTGGGGAAGAGCGTCTTCAGCCGCGTTGTCTCGCTGCGCGCCTGGTCCCACTTGTGCTGCTCGCACAGCAGATCGAACCGCTTCAGGGCGGCCGCGATCTTCTCCTCAGTTGTGGCGCGTCGTGCCTGCTCGACCTCCTGGCGGAAACGGGCGGCTTCCTCGCGCAACCCCAGTTCCTGGTCCAGGTCGCAGATGAATTGCTCGGCGCCTTCCCAATCCTGACGCACAATGGCGCTTTTGATCGTGTCGTGCAGGTATTCGTAATCCTTCTCGCGGTACACCACGCGTTTTGCCCAATCCGACAGCGAACTGTTATCTGCGATTGTATGGGTGTAATCCGTCTGCCGCCGCAACAACTCGGTAATGTCCAGCAGCGCGCCGTATGTGCGGTGCGTGTCGCCCATCAGGCGATGCGCCAGGGTTAGCTGCGCGTACATCAGTATCGTTACCGCTAGCAGCATCAGCCCGGCGGCAACCAGGGCCAGGCCCCACAGGTGGTCATTCTGTGTCAGCTCGAACAAACCGAGCCCCATCGAAGTCAGGCATGCCAGCGTGCTGACGATAAGTGCAGTCTTGCCGAACAGGCGTACGCCCCGAAACGGCGGCGGAATGATGGCCATGTTTCACCTGATTGCGGATTTGGACGGCCTTCCGAGGTCAACCGCCCGAAATGACGCCTCCTTGCGCGCCGGTCACGAGAGCCGCGTATCCAGCTACGCCCAGCCGCCGCTCAGCCGGCCGTCCTCACTGCTTCCTCTAGCGGCTATACACCGCCGCACGCGAAGCGCGCAACGCTGCGGCTTCACTTAATTCGGCACTCGAGCGTCAGATGATTGAGCCCGAGTCGCTGTCGCTGTCCGTTTCGTCGGTGTCGTCGTCCGCGCTTTCCGAACCGCCGTACTCCTGCGGGAAGAACATCGGACGCATCCATGCTTTCACATACGATACGAACGCGTCGGATTGAAAACCGAACGACACGGCACCGAAGAACGCGTCGGCCAAACCGGTCGCCAGCCGAGCCATGAATTTCGGCTGTTGCGTCGTGCCGGTAGTGGTTGTGTCGGCCAGAGCGGTCGGCGTGGTTGCGCTCCGGTCGTCAATCTTGGGCAGGCGGCCAATCGCCCCGCTGCCGCCGCGCAGTTCCATAGATCTAGCTGCGGTCTTGCCGTTGTCGGCCCCGGATTTGCCCGATGTGGCGGACGTGCCGCTGGTGCTGCTGCCGCCGCTCTCGCCCAGAAGCTGATCACGCAGCGCCAGCAAGTCCTGGATAGTCATGCCGCCGGTTCCGGCAGGTCCGGTTCCGCCGCTGAGCCCGCCCAGCAAATCGCTGATTCCGCCTGCACCGCCGACCAGGTCGAGCAGGCCGCCGAGGTCTCCGAGCCCGCCCAGGCCGCCGGTCCCGACCGTGCCGGTCCCGGTCCCTGTCGCGGGGTTGGGTTCCAAGCCGTCACCGGTGCCGGCCAATTCGCCCTGCCGCGGGTTCGTAACCCGTGCCTCGATAAAGGCTTGATGCCGTTGCCGGGCAGCAGTCACCCAAGAAGCAGGGCCGTGCGCCGCGGCCTGCGCCAAGTTTTCGGTGGGTGTCTGCGTTTGCGGGTCAGTCGTCGTAGTAGTCGTCTGCCCGAGAGCCGCAACCGCCAGGAAGCAAACGAACGTGACAGCAAATGAGCGGATCATTAGGATACCTCTATCGCTCACGATAGCTTCAATCCACAACCGAACCTACGTATTATACCGTAATCGGCAATTGTCGGTGACGCAACAGCGGGCCGATTCGACAGAGAGCTACATGGCCGGCGTTATCCGAACCTCCAGTTTCACGGCAACGGTACTCGTATTAACGTTTGCCTCGCTTTTTATCGGGTGTGGAAGGGATCCGGAGCGCGCGGCTGCGGGCCGGACGCTCGCCGCCAATACTGTGATCGGATTTATCGGGCCTCCGGCCACTGACGCCATTTCCGCCGCTGTCTGCGGTGGCGCTCAACGCTTCGCGGCAGCTTACCCGAATGTCCACTGCCACACGGTTGTTCCGCCCGACGCCCAGCCGTCATCTCTATCTGCCGCCGGCGAAGAGGCCCTTGCGCAGAAACCAAACGCCATTTGCGTTTATCTCCCGAGCGCACGTGCTCCAAACGACCCAGACCACGCGCAGCTTATCGAACGCATCCGGCAGACGGGCATCGTGCTCGTAACGGTTGGGTCCCCCATCAACAACCCCGCCGTGCGCGGCCACGTCGAGGTCGCTCTGCCGCAGGCCGCCGAAATCCTGGCCCAGAACTTGCGGTCGGTGTTGCCGCCCGCCGTAAACGCTTTCGGCCATGTGCGGCAGGAACGCAGCTACGCGCTCTTTCACGCGGATGGGCGCGATCAATCCGCCTCCGATACTTACGCGCGCTTCCTGGCGACCGTGCGTGACAACCCAAACCTGGCCCGCCTGGCGGACGTCAATACCTGGGCGTCTGATCGCAGCGCACAGCGCCTGATCGCCGAGACACTGGAGCGGTTCAGCACCGCCGAGCTGATCGTCACCTTGGACCCGGAGCCATGGTTATCGCTTCAGCCTCGTTTGCGGCTGCCCCCGCGCAATCATTTCGCCACTTTAAGCGCCGCCCCCCGCCTCTGGCCGCGACTTGAGTCCGGCGAGGCGCTTGCTTTGGTTGGCCCGTTGGACGGGCAGATCGGGTACACCGCGATGGAAGTGGCCGCTCAACGGCTGATGCTCGTTCCGGATGCTCCCACACGTCGCTACATTCCTTGTGAGTTGGTCACGAAGGCCAACCTCGACGACTTCGCCCGGCGCTATGCCGCCGCCGCGAACCTGGACGTGCGCGACCTGCTGTCGTTCCGGCCACTGCCGTAACCCGAAACCCGCGATCCGCAATTCTCGTAGTGAACGGTGGTTGGCCTCCGCGGCTATAACATGTGCCCCAATGGTTGCTGCGTGTCTTGGTGACTCGTTGCCCCTCCGCTACAATTCCAAGCTCCTGTCCGATCGCGAGGTGCTGCATGGCATGGTCCTTGATGACGCTGCTGCTGATTCTGAGCTGGGGAATTTTCGCGTATTCCGCAATGCGGCGCGTGCGACTGATGATGGTCGCCCAGGCCCCCGACAACCGGTTTGACCATCTTGGCGAGCGGATCAAGTCGGTACTGGTTTACATGTTCGGCCAGAAGCGCATGCCACGCTATCCATTGGCGGGGTGGGCACATATCGCCGTGTTTTTCGGCTTCATGGTGCTACTGCTGAACTCCCTCATTCTCTGGGCACGTCCGTACTTTGGACCGCACTTCGCCTTTGGCTTGTTCGGACTGCATCAGCCATTGGGCGTGGCGTATGCGTTCTTGCGCGACATTTTCACGGTGTTGGTCATCATCGGCGTGCTGATCTTCTACTGGAATCGCCTGGTCGTTCGCCTGGGCCGCCTGACGCTAAACCTCGAAGGCGTGCTGATCCTGACCATTATCTTTGTGATGATGGTCGCGGATTTGGTCTACGAGGGGACGTACATTAACAAGTTCGAGGGCGGCCAGTTCATGGCGGCTGTGCCGTTCGGCTCGCTGACCGGGCGAATTCTGTCACCGCTGGCCGAGAACGTGCAGACCGGGCTCATGCAGGCCGGGTTCTGGACGCACTCGATTCTCGTGCTGCTTTTCCTGAACCTGCTGCCCTACGGCAAACACTTCCACGTCATCACCGTGCTGCCGAACGTATTCTTCCGCCGGCTCGGACCCAGCGGCCGCGTGCCGCCGATCCAGGACATCGAGGGCCGGCTGGAGCGCGAGGAAACGCTCGGCGCCAAGCGCATCCAGGATTTCAGTTGGAAAGCCGCGCTGGACTTCTACACGTGCACCGAGTGCGGGCGGTGCAGCGACCAGTGCCCCGCCACGCGAACCGGCAAACTGCTGTCGCCCAAACATTTGTGCATCGCACTGCGCGATCACATGTACCTGCGCGAGGAGCAGTTGATCGGGCCGCGCTTTTCGCTGAAGCGCAAGCCGGAAGACCAATTAAAGACCGATTCCACAGAGCAGGGCGCGGTGGAAGTGGAAGCGCCCGGCAAGCCGCATGGTACGCGCGACCACCAACGTCTGCTGCACGATCCCGCCGCGCCGGCCGTGCTGCAAACCGAGCAGCTGACGCCGGCGTGGATTAATCCGGAGGTGCTGTGGGCGTGCACGACCTGCGGGGCGTGCGAGCAGGAATGCCCGGTCTTCATCACGTACATCGACAAGATCGTGGACTTGCGCCGCAACCTGGTCATGGAGCGCGGCGAGTTCCCCGAGCAGTTGCAGGCCACGTTCAAGGGGCTGGAGACGGTCGGCAACCCCTACAGCTTCTCGCCCGAGCAACGCGCGGAATGGGCCCAGGGGCTCAATATTCCTCTGCGGGCCGAAAAGCCCGACGCGGAATGGCTGTTCTGGGTCGGCTGCGCCCCCTCCTTCGACGACCGCTCGCGCAAGATTGCCCGCGCAACAGCGGAACTACTGCAGGAAGCCGGCGTTGATTTCGCCATCCTCGGCCCGGAGGAGCAGTGCAACGGCGACCCGGCCCGCCGCGCGGGGAACGAGTACCTCTTCCAGATGCTTGCACAAGCCAACATCGAGACGCTGAACCGCTACAACGTCAAGAAGATCGTCACGACTTGTCCCCACTGCTATCACACGCTGAAGAACGAATACCCTGATTTCGGCGGGCATTACGAAGTAACTCACCACGCCGAGCTGTTAGCCCAACTCATTCAGCAGGGCAAGCTGCGGCCGCGGTTCCCGCTGAAGGCGACAATTGCGTACCACGACGCGTGTTACCTCGGCCGGCACAACCAGATTTACGATGCGCCGCGCGAGATCATCAACCAGACTCCCGGCGCGTATGTGGCCGAAGCGCCGGAAAGCCGCGATCGCGGCATGTGCTGCGGAGCGGGCGGGGCGCAGATGTGGAAGGAAGAGGAGCACGGCGACGCGCGCGTCAACCAGACGCGCGTCAAGCAACTGCTGCGCGTGATTCCCGGCGGTGGCACAAGTACAACGCCTGCGGGCACGAAGCCGACCATTGCGACCGCGTGCCCATTCTGCATGACTATGCTGACCGATGGCTGCCGCGATCAGGGGTTTGATGACGTGCAGCAGCTCGACGTGGCGGAAATCCTGCACCGCGCGGTAAAGGGGCCGAAGGAGACTCAGAACGCTGCCGAAGCGTCTGCGGCTCAGCCGGCGTGATGATTCGAAAAGTCAATCCTGGTCCGCCCCCGCGGCGAACCCTACATCAGGGCCGGCGTGTCAGCCGTCGGTCAACAAGAGCATGAACGCATCGATGTCGAACGATCGGATCTGTCGATTTCCGCATGCCCCCTTCTGCGCTCGCTGGGGTGTGTTAAGCTCTGCAATTGACAGCGCGGCCGACCTTGGGCTGCCGTCGGCCGCGCTAGTATGTTGAAGAGGTTCTTATGTGGTTCCGTAAGTGGATGATCCCTATGATGATGTCCGCCGCCAACCTGCCGTTCGCGTACGCTGATCAGACCCCATTAATTCCCCGCCAGACGCTGTTTGGAAATCCGCAGCGTGCTTCCGTGCAGATCAGCCCCAACGGTCAGTACCTGGCGTATTTGGCGCCGGTCGACGGCGTGCTGAACGTCTGGGTCGGCCCACTCGGCGACCCGGCCGCCGCCAGGCCGATTACTCAGGACAAAGGCCGCGGCATCCGCATCTACTTCTGGGCATTCGACGGGCGGCACGTGCTGTACCTCCAGGACAAGGACGGAGACGAGAATTGGCGCGTGTACAGCGTCGACGTCGACCGCGGGGACATCCGCGATTTGACACCACTGGAGAACGTCCAGGCGCGAATCCAAAATCTCAGCCACCGCAAGCCGAACGAAATTCTGATCGCCCTGAACGATCGCAATCCCGAGCTTCACGATATCTACCGCCTGGATCTGACGACCGGCGAGCGGCAACTCGTACTGGAAAACGAGGGCTTTATGGCCTTCCACGCCGACGAGGACTACCAGATTCGCCTTGCCGAACGCACCACTCCCGACGGCGGACGCGAAATCTTCCAACGGCCCACTGACGGGACATGGCAGCCGTTTATCGAGCTTGCGCCCGAAGACGCCCTGAGCACGAACGTGGCCGGCTTCGACAAGACCGGGCACGTTTTGCGGCTCATCGACAGCCGCGGCCGGAACACGGCGGCCTTCACCGAAATCCGGCTCGACGACGGCAAACAAACGCTCATTGCAGAGGATCCGCGCGCCGACGTCAGCGGCGCTATGGTGCACCCCACCGAGTTTACGCTCGAGGCGGTGTCATTCACGTACGAGCGCGTACATTGGAAAGTCCTCGATCCGAAGATGGAACCTGATTTCGCCGCGCTGCGGGCCGTGGCCGACGGCGATTTCGAAATCACCAGCCGCACGCTCGACGACACAAAGTGGATCGTTGCATACGTGCTCGACAACGGCCCGGTGAAGTACTATCTCTACGAACGGCCGGCCCGCAAAGCTAAGTTCCTGTTCACGAATCGCCCGGAATTGGAGAAGCTGACTCTGGCTCGCATGCACCCGGTCATCATCAAGTCGCGCGATGGCCTGGACCTCGTCAGCTATGTGTCCCTGCCGCCCGAGTCTGATCCGGACAATGACGGCCGGCCCGACCGCCCGCTGCCGATGGTGCTGGACGTCCACGGCGGACCATGGGCGCGCGATGAGTGGGGCTATGACGCATACCACCAGTGGCTGGCGAACCGTGGATACGCCGTGCTGTCGGTCAACTTCCGCGGCTCCACCGGCTTCGGGAAGGAATTCACCAACGCCGGCGACCGCCAGTGGGCCGCCAAAATGCAGGACGACCTCGTTGATGCGGTGCAGTGGGCGATCCGGGAGCGCGTTGCCGACCCGCAGAAGGTCGCGATCCTCGGCGGCAGCTACGGCGGCTACGCGGTCCTGGTGGGCCTGACGTTCACGCCGGAGTTGTTTGCGTGCGGAGTGGATATCGTCGGGCCATCCAGCTTGGTAACGCTGCTCGAATCCATTCCGCCCTACTGGAAGCCGATTCTGGACCTGTTCGCGGCGCGCGTCGGCGATCCGCGAACCGAGGAGGGCCGCAAATTCCTGCTGGAACGCTCGCCCATAACGCGCGTCGACCAGATTCGGCGGCCGCTCCTCATCGGGCAGGGCGCCAACGATCCGCGCGTCAATCAGGCTGAGTCGGACCAGATCGTGGCCGCCATGCAGGAGAAAAACATCCCGGTCACTTACGTCCTGTTCGCCGATGAAGGGCACGGCTTCGCGCGGCCGGAGAACAACATGGCTTTCAACGCGGTCACCGAGGCGTTCCTGGCCCGGCAGCTCGGCGGACGTTTTGAGCCGATCGGCGATGACTTTCAGGGTTCGACCATCCAAGTGCCGGTCGGGGCGGACCAAGTGCCGGGTTTGGCCGAGGCGTTGAAACAGCAGTGATGCAAGGCGCACGGCGGGCGTAGTCGCGGGCCCCGTCCGTCGGTTACAATGGACGCGAGTCTTGCATGGAGCCACGCATGAAACGCACCCTTTGGGGGTTACCGGTTTTCCTCGCAGGCGCCGTAATGGTGCTGGCCGCTCAACAACCGCCCGCCACTCCGGCCGAGCCGGACGACGGGCTGGATGCCTTGCGCGCCAAAGATTTGCTAGGCGATGACGATCGCGCCGCGCTTCGCGCCTGGATCGGTGAACGCATTGCGATGGTGATCGGCGATGACGTCGCGGGCGCGCAGCAGGCCGTCGCTCAGTTGCGTCAGGGCGCACGCGGCGGACGCGGCTTCACGGATGCGTACGCTGCCGCGGCGATTGAGAGCATCGGCAGCGCGTACAAGAAGGCGGAGCTGGTGCCGGCGGCGCGGCTGCTCATCGTGCTGGGCGAGCTGAACGACCCGCGGACCTTTAATATCCTGCTGGGCGCGCTGCAGGATGAGCGTACCGGGGTCCGCGCGGCGGCGGCCGTCGGGCTGCGGAAGTTGCAGCCCAAGCTGGACCCGGGCGCGATGAACGAAATGCTGGCGGCCCTGCGCGCGGCGGGCGAAAAGGAGACCGCGCCACGGACCCTCGATTTGATATATCGCGCCATGAACCTGGCGGAGGCGCCCGGGCTGACGGAAAGACGCGCCAGTTCGACCGCGATCGTGGATTTGCTGCAGCAGCGCTTGAAGAACATCGAGAACGGTCGCATGCGCGCCGAAGGCGGCGATCTGGCGGCCTTGGAAGCGCTGGATCCGCAGCGCGGCAACTTGGACGACGCCACCCGGCGGCGATACATCGCCGAGTTGGGCCGGCTAATGCACTACTGCGTGTGCCGCTACGTCCGCGATGATCCCCTGTCGCGCGTCCGCGATCAGAGCAGCAGTCCCGACGTGGTGGAACTGCGCAACAACATCGAAGTCACCATTCGCGAGGCTGAGCGGCAACTGCAAAATCTGGTCGGTGCTCCCGAAGGCGCGAACATCGCCCAGAACATGACCCGCGCCAAAATCACGGAGATGGCCATCGCCATGAACAAGTGGTCGGAGAAACTTAAGGGCGTCGACCTCGACTTGCCGGAAGTGCAGCGCGCTCCAGGCGATGACCCCCCGGCCGGCGGGGAATCATAGAACGGTGCCCGGCCGCGCAAAGCCTCCTACGACCGGCGATAGTACTGGGCGTTGCGCTCGATAAAATCGCGCCATTTCTCAGGGACTTCGTCCTCGGGAAAAATGGCTTTGACGGGGCATTCGTCGACGCACAGGCCGCAATCGATGCACGTATCCGGGTCAATGTAAAGCTGCTCAGCGGCCTCGAAATCCGGCTCGTCTTTGCGCGGGTGAATGCAATCGACCGGGCATACCTCGACACAAGCTGTGTCCTTCACGCCGATACAAGGCTGCGTAATGTAGTGCGACACGCGCCAAGCTCCTGGCGTTGCACGCCCGAGCGGTCGTTGCAGCGCCGAAATACTTTACTTGAACTCGACCACTATGCCGTTCGCGGCGACACTGAGGATTATACCAAACGGCGAGTGCGTTGCCTGCGGCAGTGGCTTTATCAAGCAACGTTTCGCCCTCTCCGATGATTTTCGTCAGCAATATGCCCCCACCCAGCCGTGCCGCCGACGTCACGACCCAGAATGCGGCGCCGGTCGTCCCTGCTGCAAATAATGGTCTTCCGCCTCCAGAGCCATGGATACTCGCTTACGCAAAACCGCGCTCAGTGGGCGGCTGGCTGAGCTGGGAGCCCACTGGCTGCGCGGGCAGATCAGATCCCGCAGCCGGTTCTTCAACGCTGCCCAGCCGCGTGGCGGTGCGACTATGCCCCGCAGGGCCTCCATATCCGCGCCCAGCTCGCCCGCCGAGGCGTAGCGCCGCGCCTCATCGTGCGCCAGCGCGTTGCACAGCACTCCCTTCAGGAAGTAGTGAAATTCGTTCAGATTCGACGGTGCCCGCCCGCGCTTATCGATCGGACACACGCGCGAAACGTCAAGCTGCAACTGCCCATGCTCCAGCCGCGGCCGCCGCCCGGTCAGCAACTCGTGCGCAATCAAGCCCAGGCTGTATACATCCGAGCGCGGCGTCAATTGCTCCGTGAGACCCCGCGTTTGCTCCGGACTGGCATATTCGGGCGTGCCCACAAACCGTCCGCGCTCGTTGCGCAGCGCGTCAGCCTGAAGCTCGGCCAGCCGGGCAATTCCAAAATCCAGAACTTTCGGCTGCCCGGTCGTGTCCACCAGGATGTTGCTCGGCTTCAGATCCCGGTGAATCACGCCGTGCCAGTGCGCGTACTCGACCGCTTCGCAGACCTGGCAAAAAAGTCCCAGCCGAGCATCCACGTCCAACGTATGCGATTCGGCGTATCTGATGAGCGACTCACCCTCGATGTATTCCAATACGAAATACGGCTGGGGCCCGCTGGCGGTGCTGATTTCGCTGGCATGAGTGATCTGGGCGATGCCCGGGTGTCGCAACTGCCGCAGGATGTGAGCCTCAAACGCGAATCGCCAGCGGTCCTCGTACGAGACAAGGTCCTTGCGCAACACTTTGATCGCGAATTCCTTACGTAGCGTCGGGTGGACGGCCCGGTACACGACGCCCATCCCGCCCCGCCCCAGCAGTTGCACGACGCGGTACTGCCCCAGGGCGAACGGCAGCTCGGGCTCCGCTTCCGGCGGCTCCTGCTCCACCGCCAGGGCGATCTCCCCGTAAGTTGTCGTGCCCGGCATGCTGAGAGCTGTTTTCTGCGGCCGCTCCGGCTCAAACGCGCGCATCTGCTCGTAATGCGGTAGCAGCGAGAGTACTTCCTGCAAAAGCAGGTCGTTGCGGCCGCACTCGCGCTTTAGATAGGCCGGCCGTTGCGGCGAATCCAACTGCAAGGCCTGCTCGAGCAGCTCTTGCACGCGCAGATGAAACTCATCGGACATCTTCGGAGTTACCCGTCAGACGACGATTCAGCCACGCCAGCGCGTACCGGAAGTCCTTTTCAACGGTGCTAGCGCTTACGCCAAGACAGCGCGCTACCTCGGAATATTTCAGCCCGCCGAACCAGTGCAGCATCACCACGTCCTTGAGTCGCGTGCTCTCGGCCGCCAACGCATCCAGCGCGTCCGCCAGATCGAGCACGTCCACCGTCCGGTCCCGCCACTCGACGCTTATCCCCTCCAGCGGCACGCGCTGCCATGGCGTGTCATCGGCGGCCCCGGACTCCTCTGCCGGTTCCTCAGATGCGGTAGCGGACGCCAGCGGCACTCCGCCGCGTTTTCTGGCGTAGCGCTTCTTCAGATGATCGACGATAACTTGCCAGATTTTCCGGGTTGCAATCGCGCGAAAATGCTCTGAACTTTCCCACTCGATTCGCGAATGCTGAATCAGGTGCAAACACGCCTCGTCCACGACCTCCGTTGGGCGCAGCGTGAAACCCGGGCGCTGATTGCGAAAATAGCGACGCGCCACCTGCCGCAGTTCCTGGTAAACGAGCGGAACAAGCTCCTCAGTCGCGGCCCGTCGCTTTTTTTCAGGTGCCG
>ERZ747221.609-NODE-609-length-41697-cov-5.022778_pt1 | contig 41697 bp, 37 predicted proteins | sample MGYA00374949_ERZ747221 | MGnify/ENA primary metagenome ERZ747221 (study PRJEB28779, sample SAMN05720172) | bioreactor metagenome | isolation source: Anaerobic biogas reactor | place: USA:Washington, USA | collected 2015-08-08 ... | reverse complement strand
GGGCGACATCATCACCGGCATCACCTACTCGGATCTCAATGAGATGAAGCCGTACCTCCAGCCGTACATCGCCAAGAACGATGCGGCACTGCCGGAGGACGCCCGAGGGGCGACGACCGACGGGTATTTGACCTACCAGGTCGCCCAGTGTGTCAACCTGCTTGTAAACAAGAAGCTCGCCAGCGAGCTCGGCGTCGAGATCAAGGGATACAATGACCTCTTGAACCCGAAGCTCAAGGGCAAGATCGCTGCGGCGAACCCGTCCAACTCCTCGTCCGCCTGGGACCAACTGGTGACCATGCTGGTCGTCATGGGTGGGCTCGGGTCCGAGGAGAGCTGGCAGTATGTCGAGAAGTTCACCCAGCAGCTGGATGGCAAGGTCTCGGGATCTTCCTCAGGCCCCTACAAGAACGTGCTCAACGGTGAGTATGTGGTGGGCGTCACCTATGAAGCCCCCTGCATCGACTACATCAAATCCGGCCAGGGCGACATCGTGGAACTCGTCTACATGTCGGAAGGCACCACCGCGTCCTTCCACGGGAACGGGATCCTCAAGGACAACAAGAACCTTGAGAACGCGAAGTTGTTCATGGACCACCTGATTTCCGATGAGACGCAACAATACTTGGAGCGGGATGGGTCACACCGCCAGGCGAATCTGAACTTGCCGACCACCGTCGACTTCAGGATTCCCATGGAGAATCTCAACCTGGCCTATCGGGACGAAGCATATCTGGCCGCACACCGCCCGGAGATCATCGCCCGCTGGGAGTCCATTCTGGCAAAATACAGTAAATAAAGGTCTGTCCATCGGCATCCTGCAGCCTCCTGCAGGGTGCCGGTGTTCATCAACGTACATCGATCGAGCTCTCCAAGAAAGATGAAGCTATGGAGAGCGCACCGGAGAGGAAGCACAACCTTCCTGAAACCTGACAATGGTTCGGTGCACACAATACGAGAAGTCCCAAGGCAGGAACAACGAGATGAGTGTAGATATTCACATCAAACATGCAGTAAAAAAATTTGGCAACAAGACAATCATCCCTGATCTGAGCCTCGATGTCCAGAACGGTGAATTCTTCACGTTGCTGGGCCCCTCCGGCTGCGGCAAGACCACGCTGTTGCGTATGATCGCCGGATTCAACACCATCGAAGGAGGAGACTTCTTCTTCAACGAAAAGAGGATCAACGACCTCGATCCCTCCAAGCGGAACATCGGCATGGTGTTCCAGAACTATGCCATCTTTCCCCACCTCACCGTTCGTAAGAATGTCGCCTTCGGGCTCAAGAACAAGAAATTCCCCAAGGATCAGATCGAAGAGCTGACCGATCAGTTCATGCGCCTGGTCCATGTCGATGAATATGCCGACCGGATCCCGGAGCGTCTCTCCGGTGGACAGCAGCAGCGCGTGGCCCTGGCCAGGGCGCTGGTGATCTCCCCTGATGTGCTCTTGATGGACGAACCGCTCTCCAACCTCGACGCGAAGCTGCGCGTCGAGATGCGGACGGTGATCAAGCGGATCCACGACGATGTGGGGATCACCACCATATACGTCACCCACGACCAGGAAGAGGCGATGGCGGTGTCCGACCGGATCGCCGTCATGAACGAGGGGGGGATCCAACAGATCGGCAATCCGCAGGAGGTCTACCAACGACCGACGAACGTCTTTGTGGCGAGCTTCATCGGACGAACCAACATCCTGGAGGCGAGGTTATCGATCAGGGACGGCAGATCGTATCTGACGTTCAAGGATGGATTTGAATTCGAGATCGAGGGCGTGTTGGAGGACCAGATGAAGGATCAGGACGTGCTGGCCTCGATCCGGCCCGAGGACTTCGTGCTCCTCCATGGTGAAGAGAAGGGCTTTGAGGCGGTGGTGATCGACAGCACCTTCCTCGGCTTGAGCACGCACTACAACGTGACGCTCGCCACCGGGGATGAGGTCGAGATCACGCAGGAGTCCTCCCGGAAATCCATTGTCAAGCGGGGCATGACGGTCTCCCTGCAGGTCAAGAGCGATATGATCAACGTCTTCACCGCCGATGGGGAGCACAACATCCTCTCCGGCGTGAAGAACGATGAGGTGGAGTGAGGAGTGCATATGAGCCTGCATACAAGAAAGAGCAAACTTGAGATCTGGAATTTGATCGCCTATCTCATCGTGATTCTCTATGTGATCTTCTTGATCTTCCCCCTTGCCAATATCCTGAAATCCTCGTTCGACCAGGCCGATGGAACCAAGGGCTTCGGCAACTTTGTCCGCTTCTTCGGTGAACCACACTACTTCAATACGATCATCAACAGCTTTAAGGTATCCATCGTGGTCACCATCATTTCGATTATCCTCGGGGTGCCCCTCGCCTACTTCTACAATATGTACCAGATGAAGGGGAAGCGGTTCCTCCAGGTCGTCATCATCCTCTGCTCCATGTCGGCCCCGTTCATCGGTGCCTACTCATGGATTCTGGTCCTCGGGAGAAACGGCGTCATCACCCGCCTTTTGGAGAGCCTCTTCGGCTATACGATGCCGAACATCTACGGCTTCAAGGGCATCGTGATCTCATTGACCTCACGCCTCTTCCCGATGGTGTTCCTCTACACCTCGGGAGCGCTCAAGAGCATCGATAATTCCCTGATCGAAGCGAGCCAGAACCTCGGGACGAGGGGGGTGAAGATGTTCTTCAAGGTCATTACTCCGCTCTGCATGCCCTCGATCCTCGCCGCGGCCCTCATTGTCTTCATGCGGGCGATGGCGGACTTCGGCACCCCATTGATGATCGGGGAGGGATTCAGGACATTCCCGGTGGAGATCTACAACGCCTATGTGGGTGAGGTGGGACAGAACTTCGGGTTTGCCGCCGCCATCAGCATCGTGGCCATCTTGATCACCGCCCTCGTGTTCCTGCTCCAGAAGTGGGCCACGAGCAAGTTCAGCTTCACCATCAATGCCATGCACACCATCGAGTCCAAGAAGGCAAAACCGGCCTTCAACTTCTTCATCCACTTCTACTCCTACCTCTTGGTCAGCATCGCCATGTTGCCCCAGGTCTACCTCTGGTACTCCTCCTTCCGGAACACCAGCCGGAGCGGCAATGTCTTCATGGAGGGGCACTCCCTGATGAGCTACAAGGAGGTCATGAAACGTGGACTCGGGGTCTCCATCAAGAACACCTTCTTCGTCGGAGCTCTTTCGGTGGCGATCATCCTGGTCTTGGCCGTACTCGTCTCCTACCTGGTGGTCAGGCGCAAGAGCTTCAAGAGCCAGCTCATCGACACCATGTCGATGGTCCCATACGTGCTTCCCGGTTCGGTGGTCGGCATCGCGTTGATCTCGGCGTTCAACACCCGTCCGCTGATCCTCACCGGCAGCGTGGCCATCATCATCGTGGCGATGGTCATCCGGAGAATCCCCTACACGATCAGATCATCGGTGGCCATCCTCGGCCAGATCCCCATCTCCATGGAGGAAGCGGCGATCAGCCTGGGGAGCAACAAACTCAAGACGTTCTTCACCATCACGGTCCCGATGATGCGCAATGGGATCGTCGCCGGTGCGCTGCTCAGCTGGATCACGATCATCACCGAGCTGTCGACTTCGATCATCCTCTACACGGCACGGAGCCAGACGCTGACGGTCTTCACCTATGTGTTCGTCTCCCGCGGCTCTGATGGACAAGCGGCGGCCGTCGCCACGGTGCTCTCGCTCTTCACCATCATCTCGCTCACCGCTTTCATGATCATTTCGAAGGACAAGGATGTGACGATGTAGAGCGATGCGCGGATCTTCGTTTTCTGGTTTGATTTTCAACCCCTTGACTAACATCCGCTTCGTTGGCTATAGTGCCAACGTTGACCTTTGGTGGCATAGCTCAGTCGGTAGAGCAAGCGGCTCATATCCGCTCGGTCAGGGGTTCAAGTCCCTTTGCCACTACCTACAAAGACCTCCCAAACCCGGGAGGTCTTTTTCTTGTTACAGCAACAATTACTTCAAATACCCCAGCCACTTCTCCTGTCGCTCGATCATCAGGTCCACCAGTTCGGGGATCTCCCTGACGCGGTCGACGACCGGGTTGGCCAAGAGCGCCTGGATGACGTACTCCTTTTTGCCGGTGAGCACCGCCTCGGCGGTGAGGTCGTAGACACCGCAGTAGTTGCGCAGCAGCGCCGCCATCCCCTTGGGGTAATCATTGAAGGTGATGCCCTTGATGCCCTTGGCGTAGATGCGCCCCGGCACCTCGACGGCGATGGTGGGCGGCAGCTCAGGGATGAGGGTGCCGTTCATGATGTTGACCGCGCCCTCCTCATACCCGCTGTTGTCGATGATCCCTTCCAGGATGTTGACGAGCCGCTCGTGGCGCTTCTTCTCGATCTTGAACTCCCCGGCATGGGCGAGGCGATTGCGATAGAAGGTGTAGAAGTCCTTGATGCCCTTGTGGTCGGCCACCTCCCATGCCCACGAGAGGTACTCGCCGAAGTGGCTGTCCACCGTGATGGGCAGGAGGCGGTAGTGCTCCAGGATCTTCTTGAAGAGGGTGCGGTCCGCCCACGCCTTTTGGCTCACCGTCCCCTCGGGCAGCGGCCGCCAGGTCGAACCCTCGGTCTCGATTTCCTTTTTGTGTGCGTTGCTGTAGGCGAGGATGTCGCTGTACCCCGGCTCCTTCTCGAAGAAGGCGGGGGCCTTGGCGAGGATATCGGGGTAGGCGTCCTTACCGCTGTCGCGGTAGTGGGCCTCAAGCAACACGCTGAAGTGGTTGAGCCCGGCTGAGCGCAGGGCGAGATTGGAGAACGGTGTCTCCAAAATCGACGGCAGGTAACGCTCCAGCGAGGCGATCTCGTGGCACATGCCGACGAACTTGAGATCCGGGTGCTTCCGGAGCACCGTCGTCGTGATGGCGGTCATCGGGTTCGAGTAGTTGAAGACCCACGCATCGGGGGCGAGTTCCATGACGTCGTCGCAGATCTCCACGATGGGGGGCGTGATGCGCAGGGAGTGGAAGACCCCGCCCGCTCCGCCGTTCTCCCCGTAGACCTGGCGGATGCCGTACTGCTGCGCCACCGTCCAGTCCTCATCCCAGAGCTCGAAGCGGTTGCCCACCTCGATGGAGATGACCACGACATCGGCTCCCCTGAGCGCGCGCCTGCGGTCGGTCGTGGACTCCACCTTGAAGGGAATCCGATGCTCCTTGATATACGCATCGGCGCTTTTCTGTACCGCCTGGAGGGCCCGCTCATTGATGTCGACCAGCGTGATCGTGCTTCCCTCCAACTTTTCACTGCTGAAGATATCCCCCAAGGTTCCAAGTCCGAACTGGGCGCTTCCCGCCCCGATGAGTACAATCTGCATACGGTATGTCTCCTTATGACCATCATAGTATGGAATTGGCGTTGTTGAAAGCCTATACTGAGCCATGAGGCTTTTCTACGCACTGACATTCGATCGACCCAGCCGCACGAAACTCCACCATCTCGCCACCACCCTGGCCCCCACCCCCACGATGGGCCGGACGGTGGACATCGAACAGCTGCACCTCACCCTGCTCTTCCTCGGCGAGGTGTACCGTGAAGCGGTGGGGCCGCTTGCCTCTGCGCTCGCGCTCCTTCCCCCGCTGCCCACCCGGTACCAGTGCAGCTCCATCGGCTCCTTTTACAGGCGTGGAGGCAGCATCATCTGGGCGGGGGTCGAACCCTTCGCCCCGCTGCAGGAGGCACATCGCATCTTGGTGGGTGCAACCAAGGATCTGGGGCTCGCGGTGGACACCCGTCCGCTGACGGCCCATATCACCGTGGTGCGGAAGGGCAGGAGAGAGACGCTGCCCGCGATCAAACCGTTCGTCCTGCAGAGTGAGGCGGTCGTCTTGATGCACTCCCACCAAGAACGAGGCCGACTCACCTACACTCCCCTCGCCTCCTATCCCCTCTGATTGCGGATCTCCTTGAGCAGCGCGATGAGCTGCTCCTGCTGGTCCACCAAGCGGTTGATCTTGAAATACCAGCAGACGATGTTGCGGATCACCAGTGCAATGAGGACTACTAGGACTACGGCGATGATTGCGGTCGTGATGAGGCTCGTACTGTTGAGGATATCCATGGCATCTCCTTGCTCTCAGTCTACTTCGGCGAAATCGAGAACACACGGGGCACCTTGAGCCTATCAGACTTTGCTGGTATCGTTATGACATGGAAGAATATGTTGAGCAGAACGCCAAAGCCTGGGATCACCTGGTCGAGAAGGGCAACATCTGGACCGACGGGGTGACTGACAAGCAGATCGAGGCGGCGCGCTCCGGTGAGCTCGACATGGTCCTCTCCCCCTTCAAACGGGTCAAAGCGGAGTGGGTCGGCGATGTGCGGGGCAAGAAGGTCCTCGCCCTCGCCTGCGGAGGCGGCCAACAGGGCCCGCTTCTCGCCCTCGCCGGCGCTGAGGTGACGGTCTTCGATGCCAGTGAGAAGCAGCTCGCCCAGGACCGACGCTACGCCGAGAAGCTCAATCTCGACATGAAGCTCATACGCGGTGACATGCGCGACCTGTCGATGTTCGACGACGAGAGCTTCGACCTTGTCTATAACCCCACCTCCACCTGCTACATCGACGAGGTGCGGGGGATGTACCAGCATGTCCACCGCATCCTGAAAGCCGGCTCATACTTTCTCACCTCCATCACCAATCCAGTGCTCTACCTCTTCGATGAGCAGAAAGCGCTCAAGAACAAGTTGAAGATCAAATACACCATCCCCTTCTCCACCTTGAAGAGTCCGAAGCGCAGTGAGGTGGAGAGAATCATGAAGGGGAACGACACCATCGAGTTCAGCCACACCCTCGACGACCTGCTCGGCGGCATCACCGACAGCGGCTTCTTCATCCAGGACATCTACAGCGACGGCAGCGGCTTCTACATGATGGACAGCTTCATACACGACTGTCACCTCGCCGTGCGGGCATACAAGGCGAAGGGGAGCTTGTAGCGCGGCCTGAGGCCCCATATACTGAGGGTATGGAGAACTACTTTGCCAGATTGCTCCTCACCAGCGAGATGGACGATCCCCCGACCTTCGCCAAGGTCCAACAGGAGATCGCCGACCTCGAGAAGCAGCGCGTCGCCCACTTCAATGAGCATGGGCCCATCAACCAGGAGTACATCCTCCTCTTGACCGAGCTCAACGCCGCCTATGCGTTGGCCCGCGACAGCGAGAACGAGGTCGAGGTGGCCCAGCACATCTACCAGAGCCGGCGCATCCTCAGCGGCGATGAGGACGAGCTCACCCTCGAGGCGCTCCTCGCCCTCGCCTTCTCCTACCTCGACGACGGACAGTACGATGAGGCGCAGTCCATCGCCGTGATGCTCCTCCGCCTCGATTGGGGAGAGGAGAATGGGCCGGGCTACGACCTCTATATCGACGCCCTGGCCCTCCAGGCCGACATCAAGCACGTGAGGAAGGAGTATGACGACGAACTGACGCTGAGGCGCCACATCCTCGCCCTGCTCTCCGAACTGACCGGATCATCGAGCAACCAGACCATCATGGCCCGCTGTGCCATGGGGATCTGCTTGGAGAAGATGAAGCGCTACCCGGAGGCGCTCGAGCACTACCTGGTCGTGCGCGCCTACCTGGACTATGAGACCGACTTCGCCACCGAGGCGGAGAAGATCGGCCTGATGGTCCATATCGGGCGCTGCTACCGCAAGATGGGGAAGCACGCCGACGCCGCCGTCCTCTACCACTGGGCGCACCGGCACGCCACGAAACACTTCGGCCAAGGCAGCCCCCTGGTACGCAAGCTCCACACGCTCGTATCGACGCTCGAGCAAAACCGTCCCAATACCTTATAATTTTACTAGGTATTGACGAAGCACCCGATATCCAGTACCTCTACAAGGGTGGGCAGCAGCTCATCTTTGAATAGATTCCGCTTCACTTTGAAGCGTTGAAAAGGATAGTGCGATGAAGAACATTGCCATTGTCTACTATAGTGGAACCGGGAACACCGAACTCATGGCCGATGCCGTGCGGGAGGGAGTACAACAGAATGGAGCGGGGGCGAAGAAGATCAGCGCGGGCCTCTTCGGCAGCGATATGCTGGACAGCTACGACGCCTTCGCCTTCGGTTGTCCGGCAAGCGGGTCCGAGACGTTGGAGGAGGAGACGTTTGAACCGATGTTCGAGACGCTCCTGCCCCACCTCAGGGGCAAACGGATCGCTCTCTTCGGCTCCTACGGCTGGGGAGACGGCGAATGGATGCGCCGCTGGGAGCAACGCGTCAAGGAGGCCGGGGCGATTCTGGCCACAGAGAGCCTCATCGTCATGGACAGCCCCGACGACAGCGCCCTGCAGGCGGCACGCGAACTGGGAGCCGCCCTCACCACCTGATCAACACAATCACCAGGGTGACACGCCCCCTTCATGTGAAGGAGGCGTGTTCTTTTTTTCCTCCGATTCCTCATCAATCCCCTTGATGGAACGCTCCCATGATGATACTATCTAGATGATATCATATTGATATCTTCAATCTAGGAGGTAGTCATGAACACACTCGCTCCGGTAGAGGAGAAAATCCTCTCCCCCAAGGCCAACGGGCTCTCTTTTCTCATCCTCAACTCACTTGCCATCATCCTCTGTATCGCAGCGATGGTCTTCGCCTTCGCCCTCTTCACCCCCTCGCCTCTGATGGTCACCATCATTGTGGTGACGATGCTCTACGCCTTCATCGTCGGCCCACTCCTCTACATCGGCCTGAAGATCGTAAAGCCCAATGAGGCGATCGTGCTCACCCTCTTCGGTCGCTACCTGGGGACCATCAAGAAGGAGGGCTTCTACTGGGTCAACCCCTTCGCCACCGCGGTCTGCCCCATCTCCGCCTCCGACTTCGCCCCCTCCTCAGGAAAAGTGGAGTTGAAGCGAGACCTGGTCAAGTCAAGCGGCAATCTCAGCGTCCAGATGCCCCGGCGCAAGATCTCGCTGAAGGCCACGACGCTGAACAACGACAAGCAGAAGGTCAACGATGCGCTGGGCAACCCCATCATCATCGGGGTGGTGGTCGTCTGGCGGGTGGTCAACACCGCCCTGGCGGTCTTCAACGTGGAGAACTACATCGAATACCTCTCGATCCAGTGTGATGCGGCACTGCGCAACGCGGTGCGCCTCTACCCGTACGACAGCGAGGATGATGAGAAATCACTGCGCGGATCATCCAGCGAAGTCGCCCAGAATCTCGCCCAGGAGCTGCAGGAGCGGGTCAGTGCCGCGGGGTTGGAAATCATGGAGGCACGCATCACCCACCTCTCCTACGCCCCGGAGATCGCGGCCGCGATGCTGCAGCGCCAGCAGGCCTCGGCCATCATCGCCGCACGGCAGAAGATCGTCGAAGGAGCGGTGGGCATGGTGGAGATGGCCCTCACCCAGCTCAACGAAGGGAACCTCGTGAATCTCGATGAGGAGCGCAAGGCCAATATGGTGAGCAACCTATTGGTGGTGCTCTGCGGCAACCGCGACGTACAGCCGATCGTCAACAGCGGCACCCTCTACTGATTCCATGGCTGACGTGAAGAACGAGCGAAAGCAGATCCTCCTCCGCCTCTCCCCCTCCCTCTGGGAGGAGCTTGCCAGGTGGGCTGAGGATGACTTTCGCTCGATCAACGGACAGATCGAATACCTGCTCACCGAGAGCGTGCGACAGCGCAGGCGGAAGGACTTTCCCCCCTCCCCGGAGGATTGACCTCCTAGTCCCAGAAGTAGGCGGTGCCCCGCGTTCCCATGATGGCATCGTCGAAGATCACGCGCCCGGCGCTCTGGGCAAGGCCGGCGCAGATGTGCAGGCTGAGCAGATGCTCTTCGCGTGGGTGGCAGTAGCGGGCCGATGGGGCCGACTGCCAATCGATGAGCATCTGCTTCTGCACCTCCACATCGGTATGGGTGCAGGCGGTGACCAAATAATCCTGGAAGGCTTCGTTTCGCCCATCCTCCCGCTCGCCGAAGGCACGCATGTTGTGGAAGGAGAAGCCACTGCCAATGAAGAGGATCTCCTCCTTCAGCAAGCTCCTGAGATTCTCCCCCATGCGGTAGTGCTCTCCGGCATCGAGGCTTCTCAGTTGGCTGACCTGGACGATCGGGATGGATGCGTCGGGATAGGCAAGCATGAGGGGGATGAAGACGCCGTGGTCCCACCCACGGCCACGCTTCTCCTCCCCATCCAAGAGGCCGATGATGCGGCGGGCAAGCGCCACATCGCAGACGGCCGGATATGCATAGGTATAGCTCTCGGGGGGAAATCCGTAGTAGTCGTAGAGGAGGGGGGGCCGCTCATCGACGATGACGGTGGGCCGCGCCTCTTCCCAGTGCGCCGAGAAGACCACGATGGCCTTCGGCCTCTGCAACAGGCCGCCCAGGCCTTGCATGAAGCGGACCATCGAGCGATGATTCGCATCACCGAGCAGCGGCAGCGGCCCGCCCCCATGGCTCAGATAGACGATTTGTGCACTCATTGCTTCTCCTCCAAGAGTCTCTGTATCTTTGCGATGGTCAGCGGAGCGCTGCCCTCGTAGTGGTTGTACACATTCACATAGATCTCCTCATCGCGCCCTCGCAGCAGGGCGGCCAGCGCGCCGATCTCGTCGTCCTTGGACTCGATGATGGAGGACCAGTTGCCCCCGCTCGCCGCCTCGATGGCCCCGCGGTCCTCTCCATGGAGACGGATGCAGAGCTTCTCGAACCCCGTCTCAAGCGCACCCTGGACGGTGGGGATGAAGCGCTCCATCCAGTACCCGCTGAGGATGACCGGAACGAGGGCCGAATCGGCGAGGAGGGAGAACCAGGAGCGGTCGACCCAGGCGGGGTTGCGGACTTCGATGGCCACCGTGACCGAGTCGGGCAGGGAGCGGGCAAAGGTCGCCAAGTGGGCAAAAAAGTGTTCTCGCCCGGAGAATGCGCTCTTGTTCAGATAGGGGAACTGGAGGATGATGAGCGCGGTCTTCTCCAATAGCGGGGTGAGGCTCTCCAAGAACTGATAGAAGAGCTCCGTGTCCAAAAACCAACGGTTGACCTCGCTCTTCGAGCCGTAGGCGAAGGGAGCGGTCAACGCATTGGGCGCCTTGATGGTGAACCGGAACTCCTCGTCGGTCTCCCGCGCGTACGCGTTGACCACCTCGGGGTCGGGCAGGCCCACGCGCTCTTTTCCCAAAGACCAGAACCACTGGTCGACCTCGACGGTGCAGTAGCGCCGCGCATACTGGCTGAGATAGGATTCACTGCTGCCCGCCTCGTAGACCAGAGTCTCCCAGGAGGGGTACTTCCACGAACACGTGCCGATGGAGAGGGTGCGCTTCATAGCTTACTGTACCGAGTTGGAGAGGGAGAAACAAGGCCGGAGATTTCCGGCCTTGCTCCCAGGAAGGGATATGATGACACCGTTGGGTGGCGATCATCAATTGATGCTCGGCACAACCCTCCCGTCACGGGAGGAGATGGTCACCAAGCGCGCGACCTGTCGCGCCAGCGCGGGGGAGAGCTCATCGCCTTTCACCCGCCAGCTCCAGTTCTCATCGTTGCACGATGAGGGGTAGTTGAAGCGTGCCTCCTCCCCCTTCTTGAGCAGGTCCTGCATCAAGATGATGGCGGTGCGGGCATGGCTGAGCATGAGGGCGCGGATCATCGCAGGGACAACAGCGTCGCTGCGGCAGTTGAGGTAGGCGCGCACCATCCGCTGCTCTTTTTTTGAGAGGGATCGGTACCACCCGAGGGTGGTGTTGTTGTCGTGGGTACCGGTGTAGGCGACGAACCGCTCGCCCCAGTTGTGTGGTAAAAAGTCATCGTGGTAGTTCGGCTCTCCCGTTTCGGTGGTGGTGAAGCCGAACTGGAAGATCTTCATGCCGGGGAAGTTGTGGCCATCACGCAGGGCGAGGACCTCGTCGTTCATCAAGCCGAGGTCCTCGGCGATGATCTCCAGGTGTCCCAGTTTGCTCTCGATGGCCTCGAAGAGACCGACGCCGTCGGCCTTCACCCATGAGCCGAACTCAGCGGTCACATGACTGGCGGGAATCTCATAGGTCGCCTCAAAGCCGCGGAAGTGGTCGACGCGCACCAAGTCGGTGAGGGAGAAGAGCCGCTTCATCCGCTCGATCCACCACTGATAGCCGGAAGCACGGTGCACCGGCCAGTCGTAGACGGGGTTCCCCCAAAGTTGGCCGGTGTCGCTGAAGATATCGGGCGGTACCCCGCTGACCGGGTCGAAGACCCCCTCTGCATTGCGCTTGAAGAGGTGGGGGTGTTGCCAGGTATCGCTGCTGTCGCTCGCCACGAAGATGGGAACATCGCCGATGAGGCGGATGCCGCACGCATTGGCATATGCCTTGAGGCTCTTCCACTGCACGTCGAAGAAGTACTGCAGGACCCGCCAGACCTCAATCTCCTGCCGGTGCTCATCTGTAAATCGCCTCAGCGCCGTCGCGTCCCGCTGTCCCAGTTCCCGGCTCCAGTGGCTCATCCATCGGCTGTCGCCCCACTCTTCAGCGATGGTGCGGAAGAGGGCGTAGTCATCGAGCCAGAATCGCTGTGCGGTGCAGAAGGCGCGGTAGGGGCCACGCTCGGTGTGCCCTGCCCTGATGAAGGCGAGAGCCGCCGCTTTCAGGTGCGGCATCTTGAAGGCGGTGACCGAGGGAAAGTCCACCCGGTCCTCCCTGAACGATGGGACATGGTCCAGTGCCCTCGCTTCGAGGTACCCGGCCTCCACCAGCTGATGCAGATCGATGAAGAGCTCGTTGGCGGCGAACGAGGAGCGGGGGGCGTACGGCGAGTTGCCGTAGCCGGTGGGCCCGGTGGGCAGGATCTGCCAGAGATTGAAGGCCGCCTCCTCCATCCAGTCGACGAGGCGGTAGGCTCCTTGCCCCAGATCCCCGATGCCATGAGATGATGGCAGGCTGGTGATGTGGAGGAGCAGCCCCGCATAGCGAGCCGTGGTGCTGTTCATGTTACCCCTTCACCGCCCCGGCGATGACTCCTCGGATGATGTGCTTCTGCATCGCCAGGTAGAAGATGATGATGGGGATCATCGCGAGGACGAGCATCGCCATCATCGCGCCCATATCCACCGCGCCATAGCCACCCCTCAGGTATTGGATGGCCACCGGGATGGTCTTGTACTCGATGCCGATGGTCAGGTACGGCAACAGGTAGTCGTTCCACACCCACATGGTGTTGAGGATCGCCACCGTGATGGCCGTCGACTTCAGCATCGGATAGACGACGAGGAAGAAGGTCTGGGGGGCCGTCGCCCCGTCGATCATCGCCGCCTCCTCGAGGCTGAGGGGAATGGTCTTGATGAAGCCGCTGAACATGAAGGTGCCGAGACCGGCGCCGAAGCCCACGTAGAGGACGAGAATTCCGATCGGGTTGTCCAGGTGGAGCATATTGGCCGTCTTGCTCATGGTGAACATCACCATCTGGAAGGGGACGATCATGCTGAAGACCAAGAGGTAGTAGACGACGGTGGTGAAGACGCTCTTCACCCGCGTCAGATACCACGCGAGCATGCTGGTGGCCAGAGAGATGCCGATGACGGAGAAGACCGTGATGAAGAGCGAGTAGCCGAAGGCGTTGAGGAATTTGATCTTGCGTGCACCCTCGATGTAGTTCTCCCGCCCGGTGAAGGTCTCGGCGGTGGGGAACTTGAAGGGCTGGGAGGAGATGAAGAACTTGCTCTTGAAGGAGTTCATCAGGACGATCAACAGGGGGGCGAGGAAGATGGCGGCCAAGAGGATCAGGATGATGAACAACACGATATCCATGGTCCGGTGTTTTTTTACGATGCTCATGCTTCCTCCTCCCGGCTTCTGCTGATGGCCAGCTGGGTCAAGGCGATGAGGGCCACCAGGAGGGTGAAGATCACCGCCTTGGCCTGCCCCACCCCCTCAAAGCCGGTACGGCGGTAGAAGGTGTTGTAGATGTTGAGGGCGAGCATCTCGGTCTGCTTTCCGGGGTCCCCCGCGGTGAGGGCGAGGTTCTGGTCGAAGAGACGGAAGCCGCTGGTGATGGTCAAAAAGAGACAAATCGTGAGGGAGGGGGCGATGGACGGGAGGATGACACTGGTGAGCATCGTCTTGTTGCCCGCTCCATCGATCCTGGCCGCCTCGATGAGCTCGACGGGGATGTTCTGGATGGCGGCGATGTAGATGACCATCATGTAGCCGATGTTCTGCCAGTTCATCAGGACGACCAAGCCCCAGAAGCCGTACTTGGGGTCGGTGACGATGGTCACCCCCTTGGGCAACAGGAACCCATTGATGATCAACTGCCAGATCCAACCGAGGACGATGCCGCCGATGAGGTTGGGCATGAAGAAGATCGTCCTGAAGGCGTTGGTTCCCTTCAGTCCCCTGGTCAACAGCATCGCAAGGGCGAAGGCGCCGATGTTGATCGTGACCACACTGACGAGGGTGAAACGAACGTTGAACCACAGCGAGGTGGCAAACTCATTGTTGATGAAGGCAAGCTTATAGTTCTGCCACCCGACGAAGGTACCGTCCAAGACGGTGGAGAACTTGAAGAAGGAAAGGATCACGCCTGAAATCATCGGCACCAAAAAGGCGATGAAAAAGCACGTCAATGCCGGTAAGACAAAGAGCGCGGCATAGCGTCGGATTGATTTTTGCATGAGGCCTCCAGTTCAGAGTGAATGGCCGCCCTCCGGAGGGAAGGCGGCCCTCCTTGGCATCTGATGCCTAGTTGGAGAGATCGAACTCAGTCTTCCAGACGTCGGTGGCAACACGGCTCACCTCAGCCCAGTTCTTGCGTCCGTTGATGTAGTCGCCGAGGGCGGCTCCGAACTGCGTCTTCCACTCCTCGCTGGGGATGACCGAGAAGTCCCAGCTGACCGACGTCACGCCGCTCTTGTTCATCCAGCGGATGACCTCTTTGGCCAACGGATCGGTGGGAAGCTCGTTCTCGGCGAAGGTGTTGAACGGAGTGATGAACATCAGATCGTTCTTCACGAACGCCTTGCCGCTGGCACTGGAGAAGAGCCAGGTGAGGAACTGGTCACCAAGCGCCTGCTGCTCAGCACTGACCTTCTTGTTGATGCAGAGGTAGTTCTCCGTACCGACGCAGAGGCCGATGTTCTCTTCACCGGCGACCCCGATGTAGATGGGCATGAACTTGATGTCGCTGTCGGCGACCTTGTTGCCCTTCACCCCGAGGATCTGGCTGGCGCCCCAGTTGCCGTTCTGTACCATGGCGGCTTGGCCGAGGGCGAACTCAGCCATCGCGTCGTCGACGCTCTTGGCTCCGAGCAGCCCCTTGGCTGTCGTCGAGTTGTTCAGGTAGAGGTCCCAGATGTTCTTCATCTGCGGGCCATAGCTGAAGTCGAAGTCACGGGTCTTGGTGCCGAAGGGGATTCCCTTGCTCCTGAGCTCGTAGTAGAGCGGCACGTTGACCAGGTGGGTCTGCCAGCGCCAGTCGTTGCCGGCGGCCATGCTCGTCGAGGCGAAGACGCCCTGGATACCGAGGGCGGCCTTGTTCTTCTGCATGTCCTCGACAACCGCCTTCAACAGAGCGAAGTTGTTGATTTCATCGGCGCTGTTGATCTTCACCGCCTTGTTGGGCAGGGCGAAGTAGGCGCGCATGATGGCGTCGTTGTAGATGATGCCGTAGCCTTCCACCGCGTAGGGGATGGCGAGCACTTGGCCACCTTCTCCGAGAGCCATGGACTTGTCGCTGAGGATTTTGTAGAAGTTGGTGTTCTTCAGGTCAGCGGTGTAGTCGAGGCTGCCGGCCAGTCCCATCGGTCCGTTGGTCTGGAAGATCACCGGGGGGTTGCTCTTGGCGAGTTCACTCTTGAGCGTGGTGGCATAGGTGCCGCTCGCTGCGGTGACGACCTTCAGCTTGATGCCGGTCTCCGCCTCGAAGACGGGAGCAATCTTGGTCTCATAGACGTCGGCGATCTCAGGTTTGAAGTTCAGAAAGTATACTTCCTTGGCCGGTGCAGTCTCCTGCAGGCCGGCGGCAAAAAGCGGTGAGCCTACAACCATGAGGGCCACCATACAAAGCAACAGTGTTTTTTTCATGATCTCTATCTCCTTAAATTCTTGTTACCGGGATTTTATCGACCCAGTATATTCTAATACTAAACCGGTTTTATAAACCGGTCAACAAAAATCTTTATTTATCTCATTGCTATAATATCATACTGATAGACATCCTATTTGAAGATCTGGTGTTGGATTGAGAACGAGGCTGTTTCTCTTATAACGATGTGTAGAAACCAGCGCTCCTCCTGCACCGCCCATCCGCTAATAGATGACCGAGAACGTGCTCGGCGGAGGCTGGCAAACCGTCCGTCCCCCCGCGAACTCAGCGAGGATTAAATCCTGCACATCGCTCTTGTATCGGGCGATGACTGGACACTCGACGAAGAAGCCGTAGCCGCCGGTCCCCGTCGCCCGATAGTTGTTAAGCGTCAACGTGAGCTGATAGTCGGGGCAAGAGAGCAAGTCGATACCATCAAACTCAAGAAGGACGACCCGCTTTGTGAGATCCTGGCGCAGGTCGAAGGTGTAGACCAGGTTCTGGTAGTAGTCGTAGTTGTAGTGCTCCACCTTCGGGATGAGGAACCGATCGCTGATCTTCACCCTCCCCTCCTCAAGGTCGAAGTACGAGGCGCAGCGCTCAAGGGCCTGCTTGAGGGTCTTCCCGTCGACTTGCAGAACCACCAACGTGTTGGGGAACGGGTAGACGGCCAACACATCACCGGCAGTGACCACCTGTCCGAGGGAACGGGGGTGGTTGAAGAGCGAGACACAGCTGATGTCCGATCCGGTATGGCGCAACTGCACCGCGTTGAAGAAGTCGGCGAGCGTCGAGCCATGGAGGGCGCTGTCGAGCTTGGAACGGTCCGAGAAGATGGTCTCGGTCCTCCCGATCGGTTCTGCAAGCGTGTTGATGAGCTGGAGCTGCCTCCCCTCATACCGCGCCTTCACCGCACTGAGGGCCGCCTGCTCATAGACGGGACCGCTCCCGCTCTCCAACACCGCCGCAGTGACGGAGAACCGTTGTAGGTCCACGTGGGCGTAGTGCATGGCCTGCGATCCGGCTTGGAGGGTGAGTGTCCCGTTGAGGCGGTACGGATGGACCACGGTATGTTGGTGGGCGGTCAACAAGATGTCGAACCCGAGAGCGGAGAGCTCGTTTGCCCGGTTCTCCGCTGAATGGGAGGCGTCATCATACCCGCCGTGATAGACAAGGACGGTATAGTCTGCGTCCTCTGAGCGGACGGCCGCATAGGCCGCCCTCGCCGCCTCGACCGAGTCGGTCACCTCAAGAGGACCGAGGGTCTCCCTCCCCTCCCAGATGTTCACATAGTCGGTGACGACACCAACCACGGCGATGGTGATGCCATCGGCGGCGGTATACAGCAGATAGGGTGCTGCCTTGATACGGCCGCTGTGGTCGACGAGGTTGGCGCACACCAGCGTGGCATCCAGCGCTTCGACAAACCGCATGAAGAGCTCTGAGCCAAAGTCAAAATCGTGGTTTCCCGGCACATAGACGGCGACCCCCGCCGCATTCATGACCTCTGCCTGGATCAGATGCGGGAAGCCCTCCTTGTACTGCCGTTGGGCGAACGGAGAACCCTGCAGCACATCACCACCATCGATGATCAACGCATCGGGGGCAAAGTGACGGGCGGTCTTGAAATAGCCCCCCTCCATCGCGGATGCACGGATGTAATCGGTGTCCCAGTAGTAGGTGTGGACATCACTGGTGTAGAAGATCTCAGCCATGGAGCAACCTGGCGCGCAGCTTGGTGGAGAACCACTCGACGAAGAGGACGAGGATGATCAAGCCGAGGAGGATCGCGCCGACATCACTCCACCGATAGCTGCTCATGGCGAAGATCAATGGGGCGCCGATGCCGCCGGCGCCGACCAACCCGAGGACCGTCGCGTCACGAAGGTTCATGTCGAAGCGGTAGATGAGCGTCGACATGAAGGAGGCGGAGAGCTGGGGAATGATGCCGTAGCGTATCTTCTGAAAGAGCGTACACCCTGCGCTGTCGAGGCTCTCGATGATGCCCTTGTCCAGATCCTCGATGGCCTCGATGAACATCTTGGAGAGCATCCCCACCGAGGTGAGCGACATGGTCAAAAGCCCGGCGAACGGGCCGGGGCCGGTGACCATGATGAACATCAAGCCGTAGACGAAGGCGGGTATGGTGCGGATGGCCATGATCACCACCCGCCCGATGATGGCGATCGGCGCCGGCACGATGTTCGACGCCGAGAGGAAGGCGATGGGAACGGCCACCACCGCGCCGACCAGCGTTCCCAGGAAGGCGATACAGACCGTCTCGAGCAACAAGTAGGCGACGCCATTGGTGCCCAGGGTAAAGAGCAACTTCGGCGTAGGGGTCACGAGGCCCTTGAAGATGCTCTTGGCGATGGCCCGCCCCGAAGTCCCTCCGCTGTTGAACGTGACGGTGCTCATCGACCAGCCCAGAGCGAGGGCGATGATGAGGGCGATGAGCAGTTGGATGTGGTACCGCTTCGGTTCGTTTGTCAATTGTTCTGCAACGGTCGGTTTCATCCCGCCTCCTACATGATCTTCTTTCTGAGGTACTGGGAGAGCGCCTCGATGATGGCTACGGTGACGAAGAGGGCGATGAGGATCATGCCGACCTTGTGGTATTCACGCCACCCGATCTTCTCATTGAGGATCAAGCCCAGTCCCCCTGCCCCGACATACCCCAGGATGGCGGCGTAGCGCACATTGCCTTCAAAGCAGAAGAGCACGGTGGAGAGGTAGGAGGGGGCGACCTGGGCGGTGATGCCCCATCGGATGGCGCTCATCCTCCTGCACCCCAGCGCCTCAAGCGCCTCATAGGCGCCCATCGAACAGGTCTCGAGCGACTCATAGAGGATCTTCCCACAGTAGGCGAAGGTAAAGACCGTGATGGCCACCGTTCCGGCCAGCGTCCCCAGGCCAAAGATGTAGGTGGCGATCAAGGCGACGACCAGGGTCGGCAGGGTGCGTACCACCGAGAAGAGGAGCTTGAAGAACGAGGTGACGACTCTTTGGTGGATCAAATTATTGGAGGACAACACGGCGAACGGGATACAGAGCAGCGCTCCGGCCGCCGAGCCGAGCAAACTCATCTTGATGGTGTCGAAGAGCGGGGTCCAGATATGGCGCAAGTACGACCAGGCTGGGGGGAACATCGAGGCGAGGATGACGAAGAAGTAGCGCATCCGGCTGATCATCGTCGTGAGGCTGAACCCCGTGATCTGCACGCTCACCGCGATGGCCACGGTGATGATCAGGAGGATGAACGGGGTGCGGCTCCGCTTCTCCCGGACCACGGTACCGTCGCTGAGCGTCAGCTCACGGGGCTTGAAGATCCGGTCATACAGCTTCATGCGCTTCTCCTGCGTAGATGCGGTCGAGGACCGCCTCGTCGACCTGGGACGCGGGCCCATCGTAGACGATGGCGCCATCCCTGATGCCGATGACCCGCCTCGCATAGGCGAGGGCGAGCTCGACGTGGTGGATGTTGATGACGACGGTGATCCCCATCTCCTCGTTGATCCGGGCAAAATCATCCATGACTTGCCGTGCCGTCACCGGGTCGAGGGCCGCCACCGGTTCGTCGGCGAGGATCAGGGTCGGGTTCTGCGCGAGCGTCCGGGCCAGGGCGACGCGTTGCTGTTGTCCCCCTGAGAGCTGATCGACACGCACGTACGCCTTCTCCAGGATGCCGACCTTATCGAGGGCTTCCAGCGCCTTGATCTTGCATGAGCGGGGGAAGATCCCCAGGGCGCTGCGCCAGAACGGGAGGTCGGGGACGAATGAGGTGAGGACGTTGCGGATCACCGTCGTACGGGTGACCAGGTTGAATGACTGGAAGATCATGCCGATCCGCCTGCGCAAGGCGCGCAGTTGCGCTCCTTGCAACGTCGAGACCTCGATGCCATCGACGGTCAATGAGCCTCCGGTGATGGTGTGCATCTTGTTGATGGACCGAATCAACGTCGACTTGCCCGCCCCGGATCGGCCGATGACGGCGACGAATTCCCCATCCTGTACCGTCAACGAGACGTCCTTCAGACCGACGGTCCCGTTGGGATAGACTTTGTTGACCCCTTCAAATACAAACACAGCTCCTCCTCATCCTTTGAGTGAGGGAAGCGTCGCCGCTTCCCTCACTCAAAGGGGCATGTCTCCATGCCCCGTGCCTTAGTGCTGAAGTCCCTTGAGGATATTCTGGGCCAGGCGCTCGTTGTCGTAGTCGGAGGAGACCGCCTTCTGATAGCCGGTGTGGCTGTAGATGGCGATGACACTCCTTCCCTGCTCGGTCTTGTTGAGGTTGATGAACGCATCCTGCAGGGCGCTCACGAACTCGGGGGTCATCTTTTTACTGGTCTTCGAGACGCTGACGGTGTCGTTGTAGATCATCGGGGTGACGCCGATGACGTCGGTCTCATCCCAAATCGACGCCTTGCGGCCAAAGTCGGTTGTCCAGTTCTTCACGTAGTCGCGCCGGGCATCGGCATAGGTGACCAACACGTCGACCTGGCCTGCGGCGAGGCGGGCGAACGCGGAGCCGTAACTGTCGCTCTGTACGGCATGGGCGAGGTTTGCCACGGTCTTTCCACCGTAGTTCTCCATCAGCCAAATGGTCGGATAGACGTAGCCCGCCGGACTGGTCGAAGACATGACCGACCAGTTGGCACCGTTGAGGTCATCCCAGCTGAGCGCCTCGCCCCGGTTCACCTTGGCGGCGAGCTGTCTGCCCGTGGCGGAGGGACCCGCGATCATCAAGGCGCGGTACCCGATGGCCTGTTTGTCGCTCGCCGTGGTGGGCTTATTGGCATTCCAGACGCGCGGATCATCGTCGTCGACCGAAAGACCGTCTCTCGTCGCGGTGAGGATGACATCACAGCCGTCATCGTAGAGGAGGTAGGTGTTCGCCGGGATCAAGCCGACATCGGCGGTTCCCGCCGAGAGGGCGACGCCCACGGCCTCATAGGTCGTACCCACCATGATCTTCACGTCCTTGACGGTATAGCCGCTCTTGGCGAGCTCCTCGATGAGCAAGACCTTCAACGGTTCGGTTACCGTGATGATCTCAGCCGGCTCACGGCTCGGCACGTAGTAGACGCTCAGCTCGTCGATCACCTTTGAGTCGACGCTCTCCTTGCTTCCCTGTGCAAATACCATCGGCAGACATAGGGCCAGCACCATGAAAACTACCAGGGTCTTTTTCATTCACATTCTCCTTGCATATGGTGTATCAATGTTGCGGGGACGGAAATGCTGTAGACAGTATTCCGTTCTCCGCGAATCCGCTCGAGCAAAAGCTTGCACGCCGTCTCGAAGACCGCGTCACTGAAGATTTGGAGCACCGAATGGGGATACTGATAGGAGAAGCACGCCTCCTCCATATCCTGGTACACCACGACCACGGCATCGCTCTGCCGCTCAGAGAGCGCACGAAGCGCCCCCTCGGCGAAGCTGCAGTCGCCGATCAACAACGCCTGGGGAAGGTGGGGGGCGCTCATCGTCAGATGGTAGCCGCTCATGCTGTCCATCGTCCCGATGTGGATGTTCTGTGTACGCAAGAGACCGCGCTCCTCGAGCAGCTGCTTGAAGTATTGGAAACGGCGTTCACCGATGACCCCGCCCTCCCCGCGGTGAATCCCGCCGAAGTATCCGATGTCATCGATGCCGAGGCCGGCAAAGTAGTCGAGCACCTGCTCCTCGGCGTTCTGATAGTCCATGATGATGCGGTCGTGACGGTAGTCGGCGGCGTTGCTGTTGATCAAGAGCACGTGGTCGGAGATGGTCGAGAAGTGGGCCAGGTCGGAGGCGGTGAAGTCGCCAAGGAGGATCAAGCCATCGACGGCAAGCCCGTCGTGGTATGCCTCGATACCGACATCAAACCGCGCCGAAAGGCGCCCGAGGCGCTCAAAGAACGCCTCTTCGTACCCCGCTTTTGCAATGGGTGCCGCGATGAACCCCACCCGATGGCGGAGGCTCTTCCGTTGGCGTTTGGGCACATATCCCAACCGGAGCGCCGTATCAAACACGAGCTCTTTGAGCTGGGGGGTCACCTTCAGGCTCTGATCCTCATTGAGGATCCGAGAGACCGTGGCCACGGATACATTGCATGATGCAGCGATATCTTTCAACGTCACCATGCCCCAAGCATTGCACGGGATCGGGCGCCTGTCAATCTGTTTTAGTAAATTTTACTAAAACTTATATCTGTCGAAGACCCCCTCTCCCATCGCATGCACCGGGACCCGGGTCCTAGTATTTCAGCGAGCAGGCATCCAGCATCCGATCGAAGAGCTCGCGCGCCCGGCTGCGGGAGAGCGTCATCAGTGGATCGGAGAGGAAGGCGGAGAAGAGGAGCTCATCGTCGCCCGCCCGGACGGCATCGAGCGTCATCTGCTGGACATCGCTGGCATGGCGCACCAGGTTTTGGATGGCAAGCGGCGGATCGCCGGCCATGATCGGCCTGATCGAATCCCTCATGATCACACCGTTGGACTCGACGATCCTCCCCTTGGGCAGGTAGGAGACCTGTCCTTCGTTGGGGCGGTTGATATTGGTCCTCAGGGAGGGCCCCCCGGCCAACGCGCACATGATGTCCACCCCCTCCTCGTCGCTCTTTTCAGCCTTCAGCTCGCTGTCGGTGAACACCTTGGCCCGCTTCTCGGCGGCCTGGCGCTCCCGCCAGCTGTAAGGGGTGCGAATGACCCCATAGCGGTGCAGCTCCTCGTCGCTTTGGAGGTACCACGGCACGAACTCGGCGAGGTGGCGGTCCCCCGCCGCCCCGAGGGCGCCGAAGTCGCGGAGGAAGCTCAAGGCGATGAGTTGGTCGCAGTCGAACCACTGCTCTCCTGCCAATCGCTTCTTGGCCACGGCGGTGCGGTCATCAAAGAGGTGGGGATCCTGCAGATCTTCTCTGAGGCGCGCCATCAGGTCATGCCCCTCCCAGGTGGCGGCGGTGACGAAGGTGAAGTGGTTGATGCCGGTCAAGTCGACCGTGATCTGCCGCCGGTCGGGGCGCGGGACGGAGAACCACGCGCTCACCCTCTCGGCGAGGAAGTCCTGGGTGTGGAAGACCTCATGGCAACACCCGAGCGCCTTGACAGCGGGAAAGCCTGCATGGAGGGCCGCAGTGCAGAGCGTCATCGGATTGGTGTAGTTGATCACCCACGCCTCGGGGCAATGGCGGGCAATGGCGGCAGCGAATTCAACGAAGAGCGGAATGGCGCGCCTGGCGCGCATGATGCCGCCCGGCCCGGTGGTGTCTCCCACCGATTGCAGGATACCGTACTCCTCGCTCAGGAGCAGGTCACCCCGCCGCAACTCGGTCGAGCCCGGCTCGATGGAGATGATGATTAGGGTGCAGCCGTCAAGGGCCTTGCCCAACTCCTCTTCACTTGTCACGGTGAAGCGTCCGACAGCCCCATTGACGGCCATGATGCGCCGAGCCACCGCCACATTGTTGCGCGCCGCCTCCCCGTCCCGGTCATAGAGCACCACAGTGCCGTGGGTATCGCGGTTGTACGCGAGGTCCTTCAAGAATTGGATGGTCCACAGCCGACCTCCCCCGCCGATGATACAAATCCGCTCTGCCTTCATGTCTTCACCCCTTGTGTGCATATGGTAATGGAGGAGGGTCTCCCCTCCTCCATCAGTGTACCCTTATTTGTCGATCATGCGAAGCAGAAGCTCGTAGATTTGCTGACCTCCCTGGGCCGGGGTGATCTGGCCGAATGCCGATCGCTGGTAGATCAAATACAGCGTGGAGTTGAACTCGGTGTCGTTCGGCACATGGTCGGTCTCCGCCGAGCTGTGCGGTCCGGCGACGTTCATGTAGTCGATGACCTTCTGATCCGCCGGAGAGGCCGAGCCAGCGGCGCGGGCGGTGGCCGATGCGGGTGTGCCGCGGTCACTGCCGAGCACGTAGGCCGCCTCGGGGTCGTTGACCAGGAAGTTGATGAACTTCACCGTCTCAGCCAGGTTCTTGGAGTCCTTGTTCACCGCATAGAACTGGCTTGGCGGCTGCCAGAGCGCATTCTTCTCGGCCGCTCCCGGCAGCTCGATGAAGGCAAGTTCGTCGGTGGTCGCCGCCTGGTAGCCGCTGAGCTGGTTGGTCCAGAGGAAGCCGATGACGGCCTTGCCGGCGATCACCATCGAGCTGTCCGCGTTGTTCTCCGCATAGCCGGCCGCGATGTCGGCGGGAGGCACCAACCCTTCCCTGCGATAGTCGGCGAAGAGCTCGAGGTAGCGCTGCCCATCGGCGGGGCGCACCGCGGTGCTCCGCGTCGCCGCATCGTAGAGCGGGGTCCCATTGTAGCGGGACCAGTAGCCGAACGGCGTCGAGTTGGACGAGAGCACCCCGATGTCCTGCATCGGATAGATTCCTGCCGGCAGCTTGCTCTTCAGGACCTTCAGATACTCCTTGAACTCAGCGTAGCTCATCGTCGTCTTCGGCAGCGGGGCGCCGATGCGCTCGACCAACGACTTGTTGTAGACGAGGGCCGGCATGTTCACCCCGGTCGAGATCCCCACGAGGCGCCCGTCGATCGTCCCGGCCTCGATGGCGGAGGGATCGATGACTGAGAGGTTGATCTCCTTGCCGTCATGGGGGAAGAGGTCGTGTAACACGTCTGCGTAGTCAGGGATGTTTCCGCCGACCTGGATGATGTCGGGTCCATTGAACCCGGCAAGCTGGGTGTCGACCTTCACGAAGTGGTCGCCGGCTCCCCCGCTGACCTCCGGGTTGACCCGGATGTTCGGGTGGCGGCTCTGGTAGATGTCGATCGCCTGTTGGCTGATCTGCACCCGCTGTCCGCTGCCCCAATAGGCCCAGCGGATCGTGGTGACGCCGCTGTCGGCCTCCTTGGCCTCCTTCACCCCGGCGCCGAAGAGCACCACGGTTGAGAGCGCGACGAGTGCGAGAACCATCATGGTCTTTTTCATTGCAATCCTCCTTGTGTCAGGGGTGTCCTCACCCCTTGATTCCAGTCGTGGCGATACCGCGGACAAAATATTTCTGCAGGGAGAAGAAGAGGATGAACGCCGGGATCAACGAAAGCGTAGACATGGCGAACATCGGTCCCCACATGGACATGCCCGAGGAATCCAGAAAGAGCCTCAATCCCATCGGGACTGTATACTTGGTTGGGCTGGTCAGATAGAGCAGCTGATTGAAGAAGTCATCCCACGTCCAGAGGAAGGTGAAGAGGAGCGTGGTGATGAGGGCAGGCACGGTCAGCGGCATGATGATGCGGGTGTAGATGCCCGCCTTGGAGCAACCGTCGATGGTGGCCGACTCATCCATGTCGCGGGGAAGGCTCCTGATGAACTGCACCAGAAGGAAGATGAAGAACGCATCGGTGGCGAAGAATTTGGGGACGATGATCGGCAGGAAGGTGTTGATCCACCCCATACGGCGGAACATGATGTAGCGCGGGATCGTCGTCACATGCGACGGCAGCATCAAGGTGACCATCATCAAGGCGAACCAGACGTTCTTGCCGACGAACTTCAAGCGGGCGAAGGCGTAGGCGGTCAGGGAGCAGAAGATCGCATTGGCGAAGGCGCTGATGATGCAGATGAAGAAGGAGTTCTTGAAGAAGGTATCGAAGCCGACGATGCCGATGCCGAGCCACCCCTCCTTGAAGTTGTCGAGGGTCGGATTCGACGGCCAGATCGAGACCTCGGTGAAGATCTGGTTGCTCGGCTTGAAGGAGGCCCCGATCAACCAGAGGATCGGGTAGAGCATCCCGACTCCCAAGGCGATGATGAAGAGGTTGAGGAGGAGACGTTTGACCAATCCGGTCCGCTTTCTTTTCATCACGCCTACTCCCCGCTTCCGTAGCTGACCAGCGTCCCGCTGCTCTTGAACGAGATGGCGGTCAAAATGGCGATGACGATGAGCAAGACCCACGCCATCGCGGCGGCATACCCCATCTCGGAGAAGCCGAAGCCCTTGATGTAGAGGTAGAGGCTGTAGAACATCGTCGAGTCGAGCGGGCCTCCCGACCCGCCGCTGACGATGAAGGCCTGGGTGAAGGACTGGAAGGCGCTGATCATCTGCATGACGAAGTTGAAGAAGATGATCGGGGAGAGCGATGGCAGCGTGATGGCGAAGAACTGCCGGATGGGCCCGGCGCCATCGACGCTGCTCGCCTCATAGTATTCGCGCGGTATCTGTTGCAGCCCGGCCAGGAAGATGATCATCGGGCTGCCGAACTGCCAGACGGCAAGGATGATCAGGGTATAGAGGGCGTAGGAGGGGTTGGAGATCCACGCCGGCAGATTGGTGAAGCCGAAGAGGGAGGAGAGGATCATGTTGAGCAAGCCGTCGCTGGCGAAGAGGCGGCGCCAGAGGACCGCGATGGCCACCGAGCCACCGAGCAACGTCGGGATGTAGTAGAGGGCGCGATAGAGACCGATGAGGCGCAGCTTCTTGTTCATCAGCATCGCCACGGTGAGGGCGAAGACCAACTTGACCGGTACCGAGATGAAGACGAATCGGAAGGTCACCCAGATCGAGTTGAGGAAGCGCTCGTCACGCGGCAGAGCGGCGCTGCCCTTGAACATCACCAGGTAGTTGGCCATCCCGATCCACTGCGGCGGGGTGCGGATGTTGAACCGGGTGAAGGAGAGGTAGAGCGAATAGCACATCGGATAGAGCGTCAACAAGAAGAACCCGATGAGCCAGGGGACCAAAAACACATAGGAGCCCAGCGTATCGCGCACCGCCCGCTTGTTCAAACGATTCATGAATTTCCCGCCTTATAGGTATCGAGGAAGAGCCTGTCATACGGCAGGCTCCCATGCATCCAGTATACAAGGCGTCGGATGCTGGTACATATCTCCTATCTACATTCCATGCGTAAAATTGAGTGGACAAACGTCCTAGAAATGAAGGAAATCTCGGTAAATTCTTCTCTGCAAAGGAGTCAATGACCCCTCATGGCATACATGAACCGATATTGTGCAGCGCATCAGGAACGACGGGCATCCGCTTCAAAGAGATCGATCGTCGAGACGAAGACCTGGACGATCTGTGGATCGTAGAGAATGCCCCGGTTGTTGAAGATCTCCTCGACGGCATCCTCCTTCGTCATGGGGGTGCGGTAGGAGCGCTCGCCGGTCATCGCGTCGTAACTGTCCGCGATGGCGATGATCCGCGCTTGATAGGAGATCTGCTCCCCGCTCAGCCCTTGGGGGTAGCCCTTGCCGTTCCACCGCTCGTGGTGCTCCAGGATGGCTTGGGCGAGGTCGCTGAACTCACTGACGGCGCTGAGGATCCGGTAGCCGATCTCCGAGTGACGGCGCATCACCGCCCATTCGTCCCTGTCGAGTCGACCCGGCTTGTTGAGGATCATCTCGCTGATGCCGATCTTCCCGATGTCGTGCATGAGCCCCGCGGTGCGCATCCGGTTGACCTCCCGTTGGCTGAGCTCCAACTGCGTGGCGAGGAAGGCACAGAGATCCCCGACGCGCCGCGAGTGGTGGCTCTCACGGATACTCTTGGCGAAGAGGGAGTTCAGCAAGAGCCCCACCGACTTGCTCTTGGCGCTCGCACTCTCGTAGATCTTCGTGCGACCCATCATCTCCTCGGCGTTCCTGAGCGTCTGGGCCGGTGTCTCGCCCAGGTCACGCCGGCACGCCCAGCCCGCCGAAAGGGAGAGGTGGAAGGTGTCGAAGGTGATCTCACGGGCCGCCTCATCGACCCGCTTGATGAACGCCTCGGCCGCCTCCTCCTCCTGGCCCCCCATCAGGAAGACGAACTCATCACCGCCGTGGCGGGCGATGGTGACATCCCCCTCCTTCTGCTCCTCAAGCAGGAGGGCTGTTCGCTTGATGACCTCATCCCCCATCTCGTTGCCGAGCGTATTGTTGACGAGCTTGAGGCCGTTGATGTCCACCAGGCCGAGGGTGAGAGGGACCGTATCGTCCATCGCCTTGAGCAGCTCCTCGAAGCGCACCCGGCTATAGAGGCCGGTGAGGTAGTCGTGGTCACGCTGGAAGCGCAGTTTCTCGCGGGTGGCCCGCTCCTCGGTGGTGTCGCGACAGACCACGACGGCCCCGATGACCTCCCCCTCGCTTCCCCGAATCGGTGCGTAGTTGTAGGTACCGTACCACCAGATCTCGGTGCCCACCTTGTGCACCTGATACTCGGCGGTCCCGCTCTTCCCCGAGAGCGCACGAAACCCCACCCACCTGCTGTCGTCCATCTCGCTTCCGTGCTCGTCGAAGGTCTTGATGAGCCCCTTGAAGCCGTGCAGGCTGGACGGACACTCTGCCGGAGTGTTGAATCGGTAGTAGTCGTAGAACGCATCGCTGATCTGCAGGAACACCCCGTTGGTGTCGATGATGTAGACCGCGTCGATCATCGAGCTGAAGGCCGCATCGAGCATCGCCCGCGACTTCTCGGACGCCTGTTCGGAGAGTTGTTGGTCCTCCAAGGCGTTGAGCATCATCAGGCGGCTGTGCTCGGCCTCCTCGTGCAGCCGCTTGATCTCCCGCAGCCTCCCGAGGCGCTCGGTGACATCGAAGCAGGTCACCAGGATCGAGTCGGCGATGGGGGTGGCCCTGACCTCCACGGTACGGCGCTGACCGCCGCCGGTGGTGACGACGCTCTCGAGGGCAGGAAACCCCTGTGCCTCCCTCCCCTCGCCGGCCCGTTTGAAATCCTGCCAGACTCCCGTAATGACGCGACGCTCCTCCTCATCCGGATAGGCGTGGTCTAAGAATGTCTCGATCGTGGCATACCGCTCGGCAGGAAAGCCGAAGAGCTCATGCACCTGGCGGTTGATGTCGATGATGGTCCCGTCGCGGTCGATCAACATCAGGGGGGTCGGTGAATTCTCGAAGAACGTACGGAAGCGGTGTTCACTGCGCTCGCGCTGTGCCTCGGCGAGCTCGCCACGCAGCATCTGGTTCTTCAGCGTGACAATCCACACCATCAGGAGCACCAGGAGAACGGAACCGCCGATGAGGATGGCCAAAGAGAGCCGGTGGGGGATGACCCACTCATACCAGGCCGGCAGGTTCTGTTGAAAGAGAGAGGCCCGTTTCCCGTCGTCAATCAGCGCAAGCGCCTTGTCCAAGATCGAGGCCAATGGAAAGAGATCCTTCTGCACCGCCATGGCGAAGGTGTTGGTATAGGGGGTGATGCCCACCACTTTCAAGACATCGGTCATCCCCAATGTAGTGAGGTAGTGGTTGAGTACCATGAGGTTGCCGACCTGGGCGAAGGCTTTCCCGCTCTGGACCATCTGCAGCCCCTCCTTGCTGGAGGAGACCTCCACCAGGGGAATCTCAGGGTAGTCGCGCGCAAGCCACTTTGTGAGGGAATACCCCTTGACCACGGCCAACGGGCGATGGCCGACCTCATCGAGGCTGTTGATGTACCCCACCTGGCTCTTGGCCATCAGGACGATCGGCATCGACACGTACGCCCCGGTGAAGAGGATCTGGCGCTCGAGTTCGCTCGAGGGATTCAGCGCCGCGGCCATGTCGATCTCACAATCGAGGAAGCGGCTGAGGCCTACGGTCCAGGAGGGATCGCTGACGATCTGGAACTCAATGCCGGTCAACGCCGAGATCTCGTCAAGGTACCCCTGGGAGACCCCCTTTGGTTGACCGTTGCCTTCCACGTACTCCAGTGGCGCCCTGTTCTCATCGAAGAGGACCGTGAAGGTGGAGCGCTTTGAAAGGAACGAGCGCTCCTCGTCGGTCAAAATTTTCATAAAATCTTCGTTCAACGCCGCGGTGAGCGGCAGGGTGACGATGAGGAGCAAGAGCAGGATCAAGGGCGTCCGTCTCATGACTCCGGCCTCCCCTCCACCGAGGCGTACCGCACCGGCCGTCCCGCCTCACGAAGCAGGTCATTGACCTCACGCTTGAGCTCCATGACCCGCTCCTCGCGATGGGACATGACGGCATACCAGCGCTGCAGCGTCTCCAGCTGCTCCTGGTTCTCCGCCTCGATGCGCTTGCGTTCACTGATCTCCTGGCCTTGGCCGATGAAGACCTGCAGCTTCTTGCTTGCCGGATCGAAGACCGGAGCGGCGGTCCAGAGCACGGTCTTCACACTCCCATCCGTCTGCGTGATACCGGTCTCCAGCATCTCGATGCGTTGGTGGTTGAGAAAGAGCGCCGCGATCTTCTCATCCACCCCCGAGTCGATGAAGCGTTTGAGGATGCCGATCTTCTGCCGAATCAACTGGTCTGCCTCCATGGAGAAGAGCGAGTCGAAGGCGGGGTTGGTCCGCACGATGGTGAACTCCTCATCCCAGACGATGATCGGGGCATTGGCGCGGGTGATGAGGGCAGAGAGGTAGTCGCGCGCCGCGAGCAGCTCCTGCTCGAACTGCTTCTGGGCAGTGATGTTCTCGGTGTAGAGGACCACGCCTCCGATGCTGTCATCGCTCTCATACCACGGCCGGCACTCCCATCGGTTGTACTCGATGCTCCCGTCAGATCGTTCAAAGATGTCATCCTGGCAGCTGAGCACCTCCCCGGCCAACACCCGCCGGTGAATCTCCTTCCATCGCTCGGGGATGTCGGGAAGCACCTCATAGTGGCACAGCCCCACGATCGGAGCCTGGGCTTCGAGATGGAACTCCTGTCGGTACTTCTCGCTGACGAACTGATAGCGCATAAAGCGGTCGAAGATTGCCACGGCGCTCCAGGTGTGTTCAACCACGTACCGTAAAAGGTCAATGGAGTGGCGCACCTCATGCTCGGCTCGCTCCTGTTCACGCAGGTCCCGATAGATGCAGATGAAGGAGAGCTGGCCCTCCCGGGTCGCGGTCACCGCGACCTCCATCGGGATGATGGACCCATCCTTGGCGCGATGTTCGCTGCGATAGTAGGCGGGCTGGTCGTGCGTGATGGCGTTCAGCCGTGCAAAGAGCTTCTCCTGCGACTCATGGACGGCGATACGCGCGATCTGCAGGCCGATCAAATCGCTCTTTCGATAACCGGTCATGGCGAGGTAGGAGTTGTTGACGTCGAGGATCCGGCCCTTCGCATCGAGGCCGAGATACCCCTCCCGCATCGTCTCTACGATGAGCGAGAGGCTGGAGCCGGTCGATTGTGCCACGGCTTTCTTGTGCCGTGTGCGTATAGCGATGATCAGGGCGATGCCCAGTACCGCAAGGAGACTGATGTAAATCAGACGTTCCACACTGCTCAGCAAACCCACCTCACTGCGTATCCAAACACTGTGATGATAGCATATTCTATTGGGGGAAGATACGGTAATTCGTCACATGACGCGGGATTATATGGATTATTCCCGATCCATGATCTCTTTGATGGTGGCCACCAGATCGGTGCAACGCACAAAGCGCCCATCATGGAGATCGGCATGGGCGCCATCCATCAAGTAGCCGGCTCCGGCTGCCTCGAGCATGGCGATGTCGTTCTCATTGTCCCCGAAGGCCCAGGTCCATCTCCGTTCCACCGCAAAATGCTCACGGACGAGGGTGAGGCTCTCCCCCTTGTCGGTGGGACAGATGTCGAACATCTGCTCCCCGGTGATGGTGATGCGGTAGAACGCATCCCATGCTGAACGACAGTTGTCGATCACCGCCTCAAGGTTCCCGCTGCAGAGGCCGGTGAACTGCAGCACCTCCCCCTCGATCTCCTCCACCTCCCGGTAGAAACGCGTCACATCCTTGAGTGCGTAGCGGAGGCTCTTCGTGCTGTGATCGAGCCCGGAGGGCATGTACAGCCCGCTCGTCGCGCTCAAGAGCGGGATGGCCCCCCACCTGAGCAGCGAGGAGGAGAGCGGACCGAGGTGTCGCTCCTCGATGGTGTGGTTGGGGATCAAGTCAGTGCCATGATGGATGATCATGCAGCCGTTGCAGGCTGAGAGGACCACCAGATCCTCGACCTCCTCAAAGAGGGGCGCCAAGGTGGAGATGATCCTCCCGCTTGAGATACAGAAGAGGTATCCACGATCGGTCGCTTCGCGCACCAAGGAGAGAATTCGAGGCGACACCGCCTCATCACCATGGGGCAAGATCGTCCCATCGACATCACAGAAGAAGATTCCCTTGTACACGCGCCCTCCACTCTTTGAGAGAGAGTATGGCCGAAGGGAGGGGGAGTTGCAAGCGAAAAGACAGGGGTCAAAAACCGGGGGCCGTTTCACTGAAACTGCCCCCGGTGTGATGAAAATGATGATTTACGCGCGGGCCCCGTAGGTGTCCTGCATGTCCACCTCGCCGATGGCGATGCCAAGGGCCTTGGCCACTCCCTCGCCGTAGGCGGGGTCGGCCAGGTAGCAGTGGCGGATATGCCGCTTCTTCACCAGTTCGGTCGTCCCCTCCATGTTGCGCGCGGTGTTCTCAAAGAGGCGCTGCTGCTCCTCCTTGCCCATCAGGTTGAAGAGCTTGCCCGGCTGCTCGTAGTAGTTGTGGTCGTCCTCACGATAGTCGTAGTGGTCGACCATTCCCTTCCCATCCAGCGCCGGCTCGGTCAAGCCCCGGTTCTCCGCCCACATCCCGTAGGAGTTGGGGTTGTAGTGCACCGAACCGCCGAAGTTGGAGTCGACGCGCATCGCCCCATCGCGATGGTAGTGGTTGGTCTCTACCTTGCTCCGGTTCACCGGGATCTGGTAGTGGTTCACCCCGAGGCGGTAGCGCTGGGCGTCTCCGTAGGCGAAGAGGCGGCCCTGCAGCATCCGGTCGGGGGAGTAGCCGATGCCCGGCACCTTGTTGGCCGGGTTGAAGGCGGCCTGCTCCACATCGAGGAAGTAGTTGGACGGGTTGCGGTTGAGCTCCATCACCCCTACTTCGTGGAGCGGATAGTCGCCCTGGTACCAGACCTTGGTCAAATCGAAGGGGTTGTCCTTGTGTGCGTTGGCCTGCTCTTCCGTCATGATCTGCACATACATCCGCCAGCGGGGGAATTCGCCTCGCTCGATGGCGTCATAGAGGTCTCTCTGATGGCTCTCGCGGTCAGCCCCGACCAAGGCCCCGGCTTCACAATCGGTCAAGTTCTGGATGCCCTGCTCGGTCTTCAGCGTGAACTTCACCCACACCCGTTCATTCTTGGCGTTGATGAACGAGTAGGTGTGCGACCCGTAGCCGTTCATGTGGCGATAGGTCTTGGGGATCCCACGGTCCCCCATCGTGATGGTGACCTGGTGCAGCGCCTCGGGCAGCATCGACCAGAAGTCCCAGTTGTTCTGCGCGCTGCGCATGTTGGTCCTTGGGTCGCGCTTGACGGCGTGGTTGAGGTCGGGGAAGAGCATCGGGTCGCGGAAGAAGAAGACCGGGGTGTTGTTGCCTACCAGGTCCCAGTTGCCCTCATCGGTGTAGAACTTCATCGCGAAGCCGCGGATATCGCGCTCGGCGTCGGCGGCCCCGCGCTCACCGGCCACGGTGGAGAAGCGGGCGAAGAGCTCGGTCTTCTTGCCCACCTCGCTGAAGATCGAAGCCTTGGTCCAACGCGTGATATCCTTCGTCACGGTGAAGGTGCCGAAGGCGCCGCTGCCCTTGGCATGCATCCGCCGCTCGGGGATCACCTCCCGGTCGAAGTGGGCCATCTTCTCCAGGTACCACGTATCCTGCAGCGTAACCGGCCCACGCCTCCCCGCTGTCTGGATGTTTTCATTCTGTGCTATCGGTCGACCACTGGTAGAGGTCAACGGCTTCTTTTGGGTGTCATCCCGTCCGTCTCTGTCATTCATCTTGTTTTCTCCTTTGCATGGTTGCGATTCTTTAGTGTAATAATAGCATATCCTTGTCTCCTGTCAATACATTTTCTTTATTGATAATCATTATTATCAATAAAAAAAACACCTCCTTTCCCTTGATTACTTAACATATATATAGTATATATACCATATGAACACCGTTTTGATCGGAACATCAGGGTATAGCTACACAGAATGGGTCGGCCCCTTCTACCCGAACGGGACAAACACGGACGACTATCTCTCTTTTTATGCCCAGTGTTTTCCCACCGTCGAGCTCAACTTCAGCTACTACCGGATGCCCGAGGCGACCCAGCTCGCCGTGATGCACCAGAGCGCCCCCTCTCTACGCTTCTCCATCAAGGCGCACCAGAGCATGACCCACCAGATCGAGGCCCATCACTGGAGAGCGCAGAGCACCCTCTTCTACCGCGCCCTCGAGCCGTTGCTCACCGCCGCGGTCCTCGACGCGGTGCTCCTGCAGTTCCCCTCCTCCTTCCACTATGAACCGGAGAATCGGCGCTACCTCGATGCACTGCTGCAGAACCTCTCCGGCCTTCCGCTGGCCGTCGAGTTTCGCAGCGGCCGGTGGTACAACAACCGCACCCTCGACGCCCTGCGGGAACGCGGCGTCGCCTTCGTCTCCCTCGACCTGCCCGCCGTCGAGGGAAACCCCCCGATGATGGATGTCCCCACATCAGCGCTGGCATACCTGCGTCTGCACGGACGCAACCGGGATACGTGGTGGGGCAGCGATGCGGCGAGCCGCTACGACTACCTCTACAGCGACGGTGAGCTCACCCTCATCGCCGAGCGGCTCACCGCCCTCGCCTCCCAAAGTGAGCGGACGCTGGTGTACTTCAACAACCACAAGAGCGGCCAGGCGGTGGCCAACGCGCGACGCCTGAGAGAGCTCTGGGAGGCGCTCCATGGGTGAGGCGCCCATCATCCACGTCAATATCGTCGACTATCCGGCGGCGGTTGCCCAAGCCCACGACCCCAGCCTCGCCGGCCGCCCCTTCGTCATCGCCGCCGACCGGGGACCGCGACGCATCGTCCTCTCCCCCTCCCAAGTCGCCCGCACCGAGGGGATCACATGCGGCATGAGCCTCAGGGCCGCAGAGGACCGCCTCCCCTCCCTCACCGTCCTCAGCGCTGATGACCGCCTCATATCTCGGGCTGACAGTGAACTGACGCGCATCATCGACTCCTACTCGCCGACCATCCAGGGGGAGCGGGGCGGCCACCTCTACCTCGACATGAGCGGGACGGGCCGCCTCTTCGGCTCGGTGGTGGACAGCGCCCTGCGCCTCAGGCGGGAGATCCGCGACCGCATCGGCCTCGATGCCGCCGTGGCGGTGGGCGCCAACAAGCTGGTGGCCAAGATCGGGACGCGGACGGTCCGCCCCTACGGGCTGGCGGAGATCCGCAGCGGCGATGAAGCGGCCTTCCTCGCCGGACAGGGGATCGATCTGATGAGCGGCGTCGGGCCGGTCATCGGCGGCCTGCTCAAGGCGGTGGGCATCACCCAAATCGGAGAGCTCGCCCGCCTGAGCGACGAGGAGGTCATCGCCTTCCTCGGAGTACGTGGCCTTCGCCTGCGCGACCGCGCCCGGGGCCTGGACAATGAGCCGGTGGGTCCCTCCGCCGTCACCGGCCGGCGCATCAGGCGCAGCGTCGACTTCAATGAGCCGACCATCGAAGAGGAGGCGATCAAGGCGGCGGTGGTCAGCGCGGCAAGCGACGCTTCCCTCTCCATGCGATGCGACGGCCTGGGCTGCAGCACCATCACCATCGCCCTACGCTACAGCGACGGCAAGGAGCGCCAAGCCTCAATTTCCAACAGCTCCAGTCAGTGGATCACCGACGCCCAGGTCGAACAGGCCGCCTGGCAGGCGGCCCAGCGGGCCGCGGGGCGCCGGGTCCACCTCTTCGGCTTCTCCCTCACCCTCGCCCGCCTCGAGATCCCCCTCTACCCCACAGACCTCTTCATCCCGCCCATCGAGGAGAAGCACCAGAGCGTGCAACGCTCAGTCGACCGTGTGCGCAGCCGCTACGGCGCCTCGTCTCTCCTCCACGCCTCGGCCCTCTGCCATGGCCACTAGGATCGCCATCCTCTCCGCCTACTCGCTCTGCTACTCCACCCTCCGAGGTGAAGCGCTCCTCTCACGCCTGAGCGCCTGGGGCATCGAGCGGGTGGCCATCACCGACCTGGACTCGCTCTCCGGCTACCCGTTGCTGCGCTCCTTGGCAAAGGAGAGGGACATCACCCTCATCGCCGGCGCTGCGCTCTCGGTGGGGGAAGAGCGCATCTACGCGCTTGCAGAGGATGAGGCGGGGTATCAGCAACTCTGCGCCCTCCTCACCGCACACAACAGGGAGCCCACCGCCTCATACCTTGCCGCACTGCAAAGGACAGAGAACGCCCTCACCCTAGCCACCTCATCACCGGCCCTGCTTTCTGCCCTCAAAGAGACGACCCCGCGCCTCTTCGCCGCCATCACACCGACGGACCTGCGCGCCGTCACCGCAGCAAAAGCGCTTGGCCTCAAGCTCCTGGCCTGTGACGATGCATACCTCTTCTCCAAAGAGGAGTGGCCCACCCACCGACTGCTCAGGGCCATCGGGAGCAACAGCACCATCCAAGGCGACCAAGGCCCCGGTCGAGGAGGGGTCCTTCTCGACCCCGAAGCGTGGAGGGACGCCTTCTCCTCCTGGCCGGAGGCAATGGAGAACACCGAGGCCATCGCCTCCTACGATCCCTTTTGCCACCCCCTCATCTTCCCCGACTACCCCACCGATGATCCGGCGTCTGAACTGCGCAAGCGCGTCCTCTCCGGCGCCGAGATCCGCTACGGCGAGCTCAATGACGCGATCCTCTCCCGCATCGACTACGAGCTCGCCATCATCGAGGAGAAGGGCTTCTCAGCGTACTTCTTGGTCATGCACGATATCGTGCAGATGAGCAGCCGTACCTGCGGGCGCGGCTCGGGCGCCGCCTCGATCGTCTCCTACTCCCTCTTCATCACCGCCGTCGACCCGTTGGCCCACCACCTCTACTTCGAGCGTTTCCTCTCCCCCGCCCGCCTCGATCCGCCGGACATCGACGTCGACTTTGCCTGGGATGAACGGGACGGGGTCTTCGCCGCCGTCTACGCCACCTTCGGAGTTGACCACTGTGCCCGGGTGGCCAACCACCTCTTCTTCCGCCCCGACTCGGCGCTGCGCGCGACGGCCAAGGCCCACGGCCTCTCCAATGCCCAGATCAGCGCCGTGACCCGATCGTTGCACACCCCCATCGACGACCCGCTGTGGAAGCGCATCGCCCAAGAAGCCGAGGGCATCATCGACCTGCCGAAGGGGCTCTCGATGCACTGCGGGGGGCTCGTCATCACCCCGCGGCCCATCGCGCTCTACGCCCCCATCACCTGCTCAAATGATGGACAGCCGCTCCTCGTCTGGGAGAAGGAGGGGGCCGAGGAGGCCGGATTTGTGAAGATCGACCTGCTGGGCAACCGCTCTCTGGCCGTCATCCGGGACACGCTGGCCACCCTTGCCGAGGAGGGCATCCACATCGATGAACAGACCTGGCGGCCCAGTGATGATGAACGGACCATCGCCGCCCTTGCCCAGGGCGACTCGATGGGGGTCTTCTATATCGAGAGCCCGGCGATGCGGCAGCTGCAGAAGAAGACCTGCCGGGGCGACTTCGACCACATCGTCATCCACTCCTCGATCATCCGCCCGGCGGCCAACGCCTTCATCAACACCTACATCGAACGCTTGAAGGGGAAGGCCTACGATCCACTGCACCCGCGCCTGGCACGGATCCTCGACGAGACCTACGGCATCCTCTGCTACCAGGAGGATGTCAGTAAGGTCGCCGTCGCGCTCGCCGGCTTCTCTGAGGCGCAGGCCGACCAGCTGCGCAAGGTCATCGCCAAGAAGGCGGGAGGGGAGAAGCTGCGCTCCTATCGGGAGCAGTTCTTCTCCGGCTGCCGGTCAAACCAGATTGAGGAGGCGACCATCGAGACGGTCTGGTCGATGATGCTCAGCTTCGACGGCTACTCCTTCTGCAAGCCGCACAGCGCCTCCTATGCGATGGTCTCCTTCCAGAGCGCCTACCTGCGCGTCCACCATCCGGCCCACTTCATGGCCGCCGTCCTCACCAACGGCGGCGGCTACTATGAGGCGGGCGCCTACATCAGCGAAGCGCGGCGCATGGGCATCATCATCGAAGGGCCCGATGTGAATGGTAGTAGAATCGCCTATCACGCGCACCAGAACACCCTCACCATCGGCCTCATGGCCATCTCAAATCTCAGCGAGAAGGCGATGCGCGCCATCATCGATGAGCGCTGCCGTGCAGGCTTCTATGCAAGCCTGGCTGAATTCGCCCGACGCCTCACCCTTTCGCGAGAGGACCTGGCCGCCCTCGCGCAAAGCGGCGCCTTCGATTCGCTCGCCCCCGCCCTCCGGCGCAGCGAGCAGCTGCGAGTCCTCTTCACCACGACCCATCGCCAGCACGTCAGCGAGCAGGGCGAACTCTTCACGACCGCCTCCCCATCACCCATCCCCACGCCGGCACTCCCCCAACAGAGAGCGAAGCGAACCGTCTCGGAGCTGGAGGACGAATACGCCTCACTCGGCTTTCTGCGCGACCATCATCCGCTCGTCCTCTTCAGTGAGGCGCTTTCCCATACCCGACGCATCCTGGCATCACACATCCCACGGTATGTCGACCGCCACGTCACCCTCGTCGGCCACCAGATCACGCGCAAGCAGGTGCGCACCAAGGGCGGAGATTTGATGAGCTTCGTCTCCTTCGAGGATGAGACGGCTCTCTATGAGACGGTGCTCTTCCCCGACCTCTATGAGCGCTACTTCCCGCTCTTGTACCGCGCAGCCCCGCTCTTGGTGCATGGGGTGGTCAAGGACGACCACGGTGCCCTCATCATCGAAGTCGAGCACCTCACACTCCTGGAATCTTGCACCGCAACCAAAGAAATGAGACACTCACAGCGAAGGTACCCCTATGAACGAATACCCACCACTTGCCTCTGAAGCGGCGACCGAGATCGCCCAAGCCTACGCCTCCTTCGGCAACCTCTCCTCCCTCTTCCTCGGCCAGAAGTCGGCGACGATCCACCTGCGCCTCTTCCCCCTCCTCCTTGAGGAGACGGAGGCGCTCTATGAGGCCAATCACCCAGGCCAAGAGAGCGAAGAGAGCGAGTTGATCGAGCTCTACCGGAAGAGCGACGACCAACGCTCTCTCTTTCGAGCGCGCTGCCGCAAAATCATGGAACGTGACCCGCTTTGGGTCACGATGCAGGGCAAGCGACGCACCACGCTCCCCGAATCGGTCAGCGACCCGGGCTACGTGGCGATTGAGCGGGCGTATGAGGCGCTCTCGCGCTAGAAGCTCACCCTCGAAGCCACGGCAAAGCCCAATGAGAGCTCCCTGTCGGCTGAGAGGACGGGCACCAGGGCCACAGAGAGGGCAAACCCATCACTACCATCTTTTTGGATGCCGAGCCCATCGCGCAGCGCCTTGTTGTGCCGCGCCCCGTAGCTGATGGGCAACACGGCCTGGATGATGCGACTGGCCCCCAGGCCGATTAACCCTCCGATGACGAGGCCGCCGGCGATCTGCATGAGCTCGTCATCGGAATTTTCCAAATGGTTGTAGCTGGGGTTCCCGATGGCACCCCACGGGGCCACGAACAGAAAGTCGATGAGATACAAGGAGAGACCGACACCCAAGGTCGTCACCGCCGTCGAGTCGAGGAGGGTGCCGACAAGGGCTCCACCACGGTCCCCTTGGCTCTTGGAGCCGGAACCGAAGCCGAGGAGGAGGTTCTTGAAGACCGGCCAGGTGATGTTGGTCTTCGCCTCTTCGTAGATGGCGAGGCGATCGGAAAACTCCACGGTGGTGAAGTCAAACTCGGCCAGGCTCTTCTTCATCGCCTTGACCGACGACCCTCCGAGGGTGATGGTCTCTCCCTCCACGATGACAGCGGAGGAGCGTTTGGTGGTGGCGACATCGAGGCCGAGACCGATCAGATCGAGCAGGATCGGAGCAGAAGCAAGCGGTGCCAACACCGCACACAGAAGCAGAACTACCATTATTCGTTTCACCGGAGAACTCCTTTATGTGAATATTCTCCACGAGTATAGCACAGCAGAGGGCGCGTGCACGAAATACTTGAACAAAGTTTTTAGATTTTGATGGCCGCCCCCACCCTGAGGCTCCCTTGGCTGGGATCGAAGCCCATCGAGGGGGAGCACAAAGAGCACTATTCGCTGTCTCATGGTTGCCTCCTTCTCTCTCGAGTATATCACCTCCTGAGCGATTGCATAGATTCCTGCCCCGGGGCCAGGTATTCCCAGTCAGGGCAGTTGGCCGTGATGAATGCCGCCAACTGCAAGAGCGAGTCTTCATCATCAGGGTACAATGTTTCCCACGTCTTCACCGTCTCTTCGCCCATCATGAACCAATCATCAGGAATGGCGTCGATGTAATTGAAGTGAGCGGTGCGCTCGAACCGATAAAGGCCGAGGAGAATCCCCTCTGCAGCGATGAGGGCAAGGTCAGCGCGCCCCTCCCGTGCAGCATCCTCGATCGTATCCAAGAGCGGTTCGAATTGGTCCCGGATCAACGCGCTGGCCGTCTCTTCATACCCGCGATACCCCCACGGCCCCCGTTCTGCACTGTCATAGGCCGCATCGTCATCGACCACCCTCAAGGCATCGACGACATCGCGGGCCACGTCCTCCCAAGTGACAAGAGACAAGCGCCTCTCCACCTCCTCATCGATGGCCTTCGCAAAGGCCCCGCCTCGCGCATAGAGGGTGTACAAGATCGCTTCCCGCTCTCTTCCCTCCAACAGCTCCAATTGCGATTGCGTATTTCTCTTCGCCATCTGCTTTGCCTCTCTATCTTTATGGAGATACACAGAGTATCATAAGGCCATGAGAGAGAAACTCCAAGCATTTTTTGCCACGCTGGACCGCAGCCGGTTCATAGACAATCAGTACAAGGCCCTCTCAAAGCTCGACCGACCGCTCCCCATCGGGTGTGGACAGACCATCAGCCAACCGAGCCTGGTCGTCTACATGACCGAAGCGCTCAAGCTCGATGAGGCGCACCGGGTCCTGGAGATCGGCACGGGAAGCGGCTACCAGAGCGCCTTCCTAGCCGCCTTCTCACACGAGCTGTATACCGTCGAAGTCATCCCCGCTCTCTCAGAGCGGGCCCAGGAGAAGCTCTCAGCGCTCGGCTACACCAACATCCACTACAGAATCGGTGATGGCTCTGACGGGTGGCCAGAGCACGCCCCCTTTGACCGCATCATGGTGACGGCCGCTCCCAAGAAGCTGCCCATCACCCTCATCCAACAACTGGCTGTGGGAGGCATCATGGTCCTGCCGGTGGGCCATGCCGGCTGGCAGGAGCTGAAGCGGATCACCAAGACGGGAGACGGCACCTACGCGGAGGAGAAGCTACTCGACGTGGCGTTCGTGGAGATGGTGGGAAAGTACAGCCTGTGACGATGATAGCTCACCCATCAAGCACATGCCCTGCGATATCGCGGGGGAAAAAGAGCACATACACCACCAGGCCGACCATAGCCGGGATGGAGATGAATTTCATCATGGCGAGGACACCGTAATTCACAGAAAGATATCCCGCCACGTAATTCCCCACCATACCCCCTACCCCCGCCGTCACAGCGGCATAGAGCGTCATTCCCAGGTAGCGGACGTTGCTTGGAAGAACCGTGCCCATGTAATACAGGATGGTGCCGATATAGAGGCCGAAGGCAAACGGTTCCGTCAGAAAGCTGCATACCGTCCCGACTGGAGTGGAAGAGAACGCCATGATGATGGTCCGCATATTCAGGCCGATGAGGCAGATGAGCATGAGCGACGGGGGAGAAGCCCTTCTGATGATCCGGACATGCAA
>ERZ747221.607-NODE-607-length-41727-cov-5.552101_pt1 | contig 41727 bp, 24 predicted proteins | sample MGYA00374949_ERZ747221 | MGnify/ENA primary metagenome ERZ747221 (study PRJEB28779, sample SAMN05720172) | bioreactor metagenome | isolation source: Anaerobic biogas reactor | place: USA:Washington, USA | collected 2015-08-08 ... | reverse complement strand
CTGTGTGGGTATATTTTTATAATAACCCTTATTAAAGTTTAGGTTTGAAAATTATGTTCGATGCTATAATTGTTGTTAAATCATGGGATATCACTCCGGACACTGAATGAAGATAATTATCTTTTTGTACACAGTACTAACGGTCTGAATGTTTTGGCCAACAGGGGAGGGGAAGTAAAATGAGATTCCATCGTATGTTATTCTTGGTAAGCTTCGTAGTCGCAATAGCTCTTGCCGGTTGTATTAATCCCGTTTCCAATACGGGGCAGGATAGCAAGCTGGACATTACCAAACTTGATAACAAAAAGGCAGCGGAGACCTGCACCCAACCGCAGTATTTTTTTATGAACGGCTCTCTGTTAGGCAGCTATGATAAGGATGGCTGGCATAGTCTGTGTGATACCGGCGGCTTTGAAAAAAAGAGGGGAGATGCGGTAACATACTATGCTAAAGACCTGCTTGATCAAGATTCCTACTATGTCTATGAGAATAACAAACTGGCCGGGGTGTCAAAGCAGATCATCTGGTCAACCGAGGAGGCTTTTGGTTTAGGTACCTTTGAAGATGCGGATGCCCCCAAAAATTTAGCAAAGTATGGCGAGCTTTATCGATTTAAAGGCGAAAGTGGTGACACAGGTTACCGGATTTTTGACCTGCCGATAAAACTGGGTGATGAGCTTTGCAAACTTAAAATACCCGATTACAGCTTCAATACTGAATTTCCCTTTGGTCAAAAATGGGCACGGGATTGCCTGAACGACAGACTGGTTACAAACATCGGCAGCAATCTGTTCCCCAAAACAATGAGCTATGGTGTTGAGCCTACCGCAGAGGGTATACAGTTATTAACAGATTTATTCAAGAAGAACAATATAGAAAACACGGTTCCGAATTTTACGGAATGTGTTCTGGGCGATTTTGACAACGATGGCAAGAAGGAATACCTGATGTTTGCCGAGCCCCCCAGGTCAGAGATGGGGTATCCACTTCTTTACAGCAATGGTAAAACCGATAGTCTTGGAGTATTTAACTTTATATTTTATCAGGATGATGATGGCAGTATTCAGACGCTGCACAGCGACCTGCTTACATTAAAAGGTGACTTTAAACCAAACAAGGATAACAATATGGAACTTATGTACGCAGATTATAGTATATGGATTGATTTATGCCTGGCAGCAGATTTAAACGCCGATGGTGTTTATGAAATCGGAGTGAAAAAATGCATGTGGGATTGTGGATATTATCTGATCTATGCTCTGAATTCCGGAGGAGAATATGAGATGGTTATGCGTTCGAATTTTGGCACATAGAATAAGCTGCAGTTAAAAAGTTTATTTAAGGTAATTGGCAAAAATCCATATATAGTTATGCATAGTTCGTTAATAATCAGAAGCTGGTCAGAATTGCCATTATATTCAGTACTGTGTGCTCTGTTAATTATGTGCAACATAACTTAAAAAAAAAGGGCCTCAACCGAGGTTAAGGCAGCGATACCTTTTTCTTTCATATATTTTTGTTCAGCGGGGGAAGAGGTATTATAGCCGGATATTAGGGCTTCACCACCAAAATATTTGATATTGTTGCTAGTACTGCCAGCAGAAGAACAACAAACAGGGTGAATTGGAGGCTGAACGATGAATGGACATCTGAATGACTGTCTGATATGTGATGGTAAGTTGGAATACCTTGATGCAGCGGAAGAAATGGAATGCGTGATTTGCCACAAAAAGCATTTAAACAATGTCCGCTGTATTAATAGGCATTATATCTGCGATGAGTGCCATAGCAAGAGAGGTGCCAAGATTATCCTTGAAGTATGCCGGACGACCGATTCTAAAAATCCCATCGAAATCATGCAAAAACTGATGGCAAAGCCATTCATCCATATGCATGGGCCGGAACACCATATTCTCACAGGTGCAGCACTTCTTGCTGCCTATCATAACAGTGGAGGACAATTGGATCTGAATAAAGCCCTGAACGAAATAGAACGTCGTGCAAAACAGGTTCCCGGAGGGGCCTGTGGATTCTGGGGATGTTGCGGGGCGGCTATAAGTACGGGGATGTTTATCAGTATTGCGACCGGGGCGACGCCGTTGAGCGAACGGGAATGGAGTCTGTCCAATCTGATAACTTCCAAGGTATTGCGGCGAATAAGCGCTCTCGGCGGGCCGAGATGCTGTAAGAGGAATTGTTTCACGGCGGCAAAAGTGGCTGTTGAGTTCACGGGAGAACAGCTCGCGGTCAATATGGAATTACCGGTAGATATTTGTTGTTTCTTTTCGCCCAACAATCACGAGTGCAAAGGTGCACTTTGCCCATATAGCCCCCAGCACTCCAATTCCTAGTAGCATTCGTACCTTATCTTAGGAGACTATCCTCCGGCAGGTCGGACATGGAGTCACTGCGACTTGCGGCAGCGGGTATAGACAAACATGATGTACCATAGTTTCCAAAGACGATCATCAGGTTAATCTGCAAATTGTGTATTTTTTACTTTCCATTTTTCTAAAGCGATTCCTACCCAAAAACTATAAATTCCAAGTGTAATTATGGTTAATAAAAGCCATAATATCCAGTTCCCGAATAGACTTATTGCACTACCGGTGAACATTAATCTCCTACCTTCAATGACTGTATGGTTTACCTTCCATCCATATACCATACATAAGGCCCAAGGAAAACATATTCCAAACGTACGAATGTTAGAGGAGCTTTTCCATTTGCTCTGGTTTAAAACCCACTACCAGGGTTTGTTTTGTCCATTGCTTAATAAAGGGCGGTGCATGGCCGGTAGTTCGCCCCATTCATCATCGGCTTGGCTAGTGTTTTGCTCCTTTATTTACTTCTGGAAAAATTGGGGGGGTGTTTAACAAGGAGGATTATGGAAAGATAAGGCGAATTAATCCAAAAATGTTCTGGAATTATGCGCTTGCAGATTGTTTTTGTCAACTATATCTTACCAAGTGCTGCATCCAGGGCCTATACCTTTATGGACATTTTACGAATTACTCAAATTGCGGTACCTTATCTATTACAGCCGCCATCTGTCATAGCCGCCTATATAAAAAACCATAAATATATATTGGATCCTTTTGGTGGGGAGGGAAACTAAGATGGGAAAGTATCAAGATATTTGTATTACAATTCCCAATAATTTGCGCTATATTCCTCTAATACAGGATAGTACCGCTGCTTTTGCACGTATTATTGGTTTGGATGAAAAAAGTACTAATGAAGTTGTATTGGGAGTAGAGGAAGCAGTGGTTAATGTAATTAACCACGCCTTTGCGGAAGGAGAAAAAGCTAGTTTTAATATCATATTTCAACAGACAGCCCTGGGAATGCAGATTTTAATCCGAGAACAGGGCATGCCTTTTGATCCTGAAGAACTTACCAGGTTGGCACAAAAGGATAGAACAGAAGCCGAAGATACTCGGGGTCTGGGATTGCACTTGATGTATCGATTTATGGATGAAGTTTCCTTTGTGAACTTGGGTAAAGCTGGCAAAGAAACTCGCTTGGTTAAATACTCAGGCATCAGAATGCGTGATGTGATGGACTTACCTCAGTCAGATAGTCATAAACAAGCAGATGAAGTACCTGTCTATCAGATTCATCTTATGAAACCGGAGCAAGCCGTAAATGTTTCTAGATGTGCATATATGTCCTATGGCTATTCTTATTCTAGTGAATATATCTATTATCCAGAACTATTAAGACAACTTAATGAAGAGGGCAAGATGGTTTCTTTGGTGGCAAGCAGTGAGAATAACGAAATAATCGGACATGTGGCTCTGATCTTCCAAGGCGATGACCCTCATGTGCCGGTTGTGGATGATGCCTTCGTGAATCCAAAATACCGTGGAGCGGGATGTCTAAATGACCTGGGAGCAGCCGTCATCGAGTGGGCACAAAACAATGGACTGATTGGTTTATACACCTGGTCAGTAACTACCCATCCTTATTCGCAAAGAGTAGCTGTTAAATGGGGATTGAGCGATACTGCCATTCTCATATCCGGGGACTTGCCATTTGATTTTAAAGCCCTAAAAGAAGGAGCAGGACAGCGTGAGAGTGAAACCATCCTTTTTACCTATCTAAACGCGAAACATGCTATACAAATATATCCTCCGGCACAGCATGCTGATATGATCCAACAAATATACCATAGTCTGGGCGTAGAAGCTAAGATTCTGACGATCGGCTCTTCTTTAGATTTGCTGGAAGAGGATGCTGTCTTGGAGCTTAAATATGATGTTCCTAGTATTATTGCATTTGTTACGGTAAAGACATATGGCAAAAATGTTGTCCATGAGGTTAATCGAATGCTAAGAGGACTCTGTCTGGAGAGACTGGAAACCATTTATTTAAAGCTACCTTTGACTAGCCCTTACACTGCTATCCTGACCGAAGAGTTCGAAACCCTGGGATTCTTTTTTAGTGGAATAATGCCCGGTTCAGAAGGATGTGATCAACTTATACTCCAGTATCTGAACAATCAAGTAATTGATTACGATCTTATTAAAGTTCACACTGAAATGGGACAGAAAATTTTAGCTTATATTAAAAATCATGATCCCAACCAAATACTAAAGTTGTAACAAGAATATAACGCCCCCCTTTCAATTAACGGAGGTAAATTACTTGTTTGTACTTGGAAAACAGTTATTAGTTCGACCTGATGATACCCATCGGCTACGATTAATGATTCCCGTGTTTTTCTCCTTGGGTGTGGGTGAAGTTCTAGGTATTAGTTCATCTACTGCTATTTTTAATGTTCGATATGGTGTTGAATATCTGCCTTTAATGTATGTATTGGAAGCGGCTGGCCTTTTGCTGTTGTCATTATTAATTGCTGACTTATCGGGCCGCATGGATCGCTCTCGTTTTCTTCGCGTTACTTATGGCATGATGGCAGGAATAGTATTGCTAAATGGATTAGTTTTAGTTTTATCCAAGTTCTTTGCTTTTTCGCTTTGGCCAGTTTTCTATCCTATATTATTAGTCACTTCAATGGTGGTCTTTTTCCAGCTTACCCCTCTAATTTGGTTAATTGCTTTGGATGTTTGTTCCACTCAGCAAGCCAAAAGGTTGTTTCCCTTAATGGCTGGCGCATCCACTATAGGCTGCATTGCAGCAGGTGTTATTGGCAAATTACTGACACCCATCGGCGTAGAAATCATCTATCTTTTTTGGTCTTTGTTTCTATTGGGCGGAGGTTATTATTTATTTCAGACTATTGAATACTACATTTCCCCCTTGAAAGCACTCACAGTTGAAGAACCCACAAACTTAAAAAACAGTATTGTTAGTATATATCGCTCCCGGTTTTTGCTGGGTATGCTGTCCTTGCTGACCTTAATTATGACCTTATACTTTTTAATGGACTACCAATTCAATACCGTCGCTAGAATTACTTATAACGATGAGGCTCAATTAGCTGGATTCCTGGCCATTTTTTTAGCCATATCCAACGTTGTTGCCGTGGTCATTGAGCTGGGCTTTCTAAGCCGGATCATGTCGCTGCTCGGGGTAGGCAATGTCTTATTGCTGGTAGTTGCCGGGTTAGGTTGCAGCTTTATAATTACAATTATCTTTACCTCTGGGCCCTGGGCACTGGGCGCAGTGTTTATAAGTTATCTGATAACCAAAATAATGGTAAATGTTTTAGGTGAACCCTCCTACCAATTATTGTTCAAGGTAATTCCTCCCCAGGGTAGAGATGGCATTCGTTTTTTAGTTGAAGCCTTAATAATTCTTGGCGGAATGATAGGTGGGGCAGCGGTTTCAGCTCTCTACTCTGCGGGGATAATCAGTATGCAGTCAATGTTGGTATCTGCCCTGCTCTTGGCAATAATAGCTACTTTTGTTGCTTGGAAAACTAGAGGCATGTATCTTAACGAATTGCTACGATCCATTGGCAATGGTGTTAAGGATTTAAGCGAAAATGGGGCAGCTTTTTTAGGCCGCTATGTACCATCGACGTTTTTAACCCAGCTGTTTTCCTTTCTGCATCATCCCGACGATCGTAAACGAACCCTGGCATTAGAAATTGCGGAGCAGTTGGATTCTCATGCTTTAGAACCGAGGCTTGGCGATTTACTAAAGGACTCTTGTGCTGATGTGCGCAGAAGTGCTCTAAAATACTGTTTGCGACTAGACAATACATCTTATCACCAGGAGTCAATAATGGCATGTTGCATGGATGAAGAACCTGAAGTCCGAGCTGCAGCCATAGACTTGTGGCCAGTCCTAAATCTAGATCGGCATCAATTATATCAAGCACTTGATGATCCTGACTCTTTGGTAGTAGCCCATGCTGTTACAGCGATTTGCAGTTTGGAACAAGCGATAAACTACCCAAAAGTAATAGATGCCGTGAAACGCTGCTTAGATGAGGGTGAAACTTCAGCTGCAACTATTTGCCAAGCCATAAGTTCAGCAGGTCTGGACAAATTCTCACCGCGATTAATAAGCATGCTGGATAGCAGCCCCCAGTTAAGAACGGCCGCTTGTGAAGCTTTAGGCAAACTACAAATCTGTAACTCTATACCCAGAATTATAGACGTATATGCCAAAGGAGACCGCGACTTTCATAAAGTAGCCGACCAAGCGCTTATTGACATGGGAGAAGATGCAGTGCCAATTCTGCTGGATGAAATTAATAAACAAACCGACCTGCGTTCCTGGTTGGGCATAATCAAAGCATTATCAGCATTGAATAGGGAAGATCGACACAGCAAATTATTAATAGATAGCTGCCTGCAACGTTTGGAACAGTTAGCTATTTTTAAAGAAGTACCATCACTTATTAAGAGCTTAAATTATGCTGATTTGGCTAATGTAGCCTTCCTTCGCTACCAGGAAATATATTCACTGCAGATAGAGGGTTGCTGGGCAGTACTAGGAAGCATTTATGATCCCCTGGTAGTTTCTAGAGTTAGAACTGCTAGCCAGGATGAAGATATAGAGCTTAGAGAAATATCGCTGGAGGCGTTATCTGAAGGATTGGTTGATCGCAGATTAGCCAGGGCTATGTTGGAGGCCATGGTTTCGCCAGCAACTATTCCTAAACCGAGTGCAGACATTGTAAAGGCTAAGTTAAAAAAGGCTCAATCATTAGATGACTATTGGTTCAGTGCAATAAGCACAGCGGCTCTATCGAGGCTGGAAGGGGGAAATACTATGAAGGATCGTGAAATGCTAAGTTTATTGGACAAAGTAATGCTATTAAAGAGTGTGGAGCTTTTTTCTTACTTGCAGCTAGAAGAACTAGGCCTCCTGGCTCGGGTAGCCAGGTTAGAAATTTACGATGAAGGTACCGTGCTATTACAGGAAGGGCAACCCAACTCCAACTTATATGTTATTATCGATGGTCATATTGAACTAAGCGCTTACTCTGCCGGCGCAGGAGTTAATGCCACAATTGCAGTACGAGGAACCGGCGATACCGTTGGAGATAGCAGTGTATTTGACCAGTCGGCTTCTTCACTTACTGCCCAAATCATTCTAAGTGAAGCAACTCTTCTAATTCTCGATGGAAAAGATATACATAGATTGTGCAGTCTTTATCCCAATATTGCGATGGGTTTTATCAAAGCAATCAGTGGGCGGAACCGAAAACTAGAAAAGATGTTAATTACGATGGCCTAGCCCTACCCACCCCTGGTAGGTGATGCTATTCCTGAGGGCATCGTGCAGCCGGAATCGGAGCAGGAGCTTGTGGAACTGGTCCGTCTGGCCCAGGCAAAGAACATCAAATTGACCCCCAGAGGCAAGGCTACAGTTTAAATGGCAAAATTTGACTGTAGAAGAGAGGGGAGCTTATTGAGAGGAGGGCTGCATATGCTGCATCAGCTTAAGCTAACAACCGGGCAGCACGAGCAAATGATTGATATTACTGCTCAGGTTCAGAATGTGGTCGAGCAAGAAGGAGTACGGGAAGGGATGGTACTGGTTTACTGCCCGCATACTACCGCAGCTATTACTATCAACGAAAATGCCGACCCGACCGTCGTTCAGGATATTCTAATGAGATTGGATGAGCTCTTCCCCTGGAAGCACCCGGCTTATCGCCATAGGGAAGGCAATTCCGCAGCCCATTTAAAAGCCAGCACCATAGGCATATCGCAAACTATTCCAGTAACAGCTGGCCGCTTGTTGCTGGGAACCTGGCAGGGAATCTATTTCTGCGAATTTGATGGTCCGCGTCAACGCTCTTTTTATGTTAAAGTATCTGCCATTTAAAATCCATTAGATTAAGCTGGGAGGGATACTATGTGTGGTCGTTATACCCTTGCTGTGCAATTGGATGAAGTAGCGGAACGTTTTCTTTGTTCTAAAGCGAATCAACAGATGAAAGCACGCTATAATGTTGCACCTACCCAGATTATGCCGATTGTGCTGGAACGCAGCGGCCAGCGGCAATTGGAGATGATGCAATGGGGCTTGGTACCCTTCTGGGCCAAAGACCGGAGTATGGGCAGCAAGCTTATAAATGCCCGGGTGGAAACCCTTGAAGAAAAGGCTTCGTTTAAATATGCCTTAAAGGAACGCAGGTGCCTCATTCCAGCGGATGGTTATTATGAATGGCAAAAGACAAAGGATGGCAAACAGCCAATGCGTATCATCATGTCTTTCAAACAGCTGTTTGCTTTTGCCGGCCTTTGGGAACAGTGGAGTAATCCCAATGGAGAAATTCTTCATTCTTATACCATATTAACTACTATCCCGGTTCCATCCCTGGCTCATATTCATGATAGGATGCCACTTATCCTGGAGCGAGATCAGGAGGATTACTGGTTACACGGATTCAATGGAAAGAGTGCTGCTGAAGCTCGTTTATTTTTAAAGCAGCTAAAGTCTGTAAACGATGTCATCGCCTATCCGGTATCCAACCGGGTAAACAGCCCAAAAAATGACGACCCGCAGTGTATTGAGCCTATCGATTAACTATAGCCCTTCTCATTATGCTCTCTTGCGTTTTCTCACTCCTTCCTTCCTTTTTTTATCTCCCATACCCGCAGGTACAAGTAGCGTTGAAAAATGGATATTTTTGCTCCAGCCATAGAGAATCAGGATAGCTGACAGTAATTCATAATAGTTAAGTTATGATGGTTTATGTCCAGATATGCTGGAAATTACACAATATTGTCGGAATTATATTTTCAGGAATTTCTTATATTTATTTTACAGCTAAAATGACCGTAAAATCAAGTTTTTAGCAATTCAGGGAACAAACTCATAGGAAAAGTATGGTTGACATTATAAAATATTGCAACTAGAGTAATGTCATGTAATGATAGATTATGTTAGTTTATGCTCAGCAATTGGGATATTTTTCACGATATCTTCGTGAATCAATACAGCTTCTGTTTGTTTGGGTGATAAGTCATAAGTATAGCCGGGAAATATTGCTCAGTGGGAGGCTAATATTAGCAACTAGCAGCTTGCAAGCATCCAGGGGTATAGGTTTAGATTGACTGCCCGGAACGCTGAGGGGCAGGTTATTGACAGCTTTATTTCTGGGGAGTGCAGGCTTAATCAGGGTGGAGAAACAGGAAGGTGGGGTGAATTTTTAGTCTTTAAGCATTAAAACAGGAGTATTAGTACAGTAGGTAGAGAAGGAGTGCATTCGATGGGATTGGGATTTAAACCTGATGTAAAAATCAGGGGTATTTTGCTGATGATTTTTATTGTTCTGTTTAGCTTTATGGGGATGGTCAACTGTGATTGGGCTGCAGCCAAAACTGAATTTTGTGATCCGGCAAGCTCACTTACAGTAGTACTCAACGATAACGGAGTTGCTTTTGAATTAGCCCAATATACTATTGACCAGCTTAAAAACATGCCCCAGGTGGAGCGGGAGTATTCTTCAATTGACCGAATGCCGGCACCAGTATTTACCTATGGCCGGGGGCTGGATCTGGAAAATTTTTTGACCAGCCAGGGTATTGATATAAGTTCCATAAGTTACATAAGATTTTATGCTACTGATAATGTGGTCAAGAAACTGGACCGGAATATCTTGCTGGATAGAACCGGTTATTATTATCCCAAAATAGTTGAATGCTGGGATAATGACGGGGTTGATGGGGAGACCTATGGATATTCCGATGTTCAGAGGGCGAGCGAGGGAGCTGCTCCGGTTAAACCCATGTTGGCCATAACCTCCTCTCAAGGCCGATTCCTGCCCGCGCCTGATCGGAACAATCTTGATGGCTCTACCTGCCTCAGGTTGTGCTTGGGTCAGGCCAGTCCTGAAGAGTGCATCACCATGAACTTTGTAAGGTGGGTTTACAAGATTGAAGTGTTTGGTAAGCTGAGAGCCGGGGGCGGGGGCTCAATTGCCCCCCGAGTAGCCTTGAGTTCGCCGGCGGTAAACGCCAGCTACCAGGCAGGAGATAAGGTGGAAATCCAAGGCACAGTGGAAAAACTGTCATCACTTTCATTGACCATTACTGATCCTGACGGGCATAGCGTATATACTGTGTTCGACCTTGAAGCCAAGGACGGCAGCTTTACTGAAGAATATACCCTGGAGGCAGATGCCGTATCCGGCATGTATACCATTGAGGCGGGACCGGTACCGGGATCGAGCCTGGGCTGCAAGCAGACCTTTCAGGTAACAGCGGCACCAACCTCTGCCGCTAATATCACCCCATCAAACACTCCGCAGGTTGCCGAAAGCGAAACGAAGCCGCCTGTTGAAGCCGCAAAAGCATTGCCAATCAGTTCCTTAAACGATATAAGCAATCATTGGGCGGCGGAGCGGATTAAAGACCTGGTCGCCCGTGGAGCTATTAAAGGATATCCGGATGGTACCTTCCAGCCTGATGCCACTATTACCCGGGCAGAATTTATTACTGTAGTGGTAAAAGCCTTTAACCTCATTAACCCCGGTGGCAGAGTCTTTACCGATACCAGCGGGCACTGGGCGCAAGACTATATCGCCACGGCGACTACGGCAGGAATTGTCGGTGGTTACAATGATAGCAGCTTTGGTCCCAATGACCCCGTCACCCGTGAACAGATGGCAGTCATAGTGGTGAAAGCTGCCCAACTCACTCCGATAGCAGCAGAAAATCAATTTGCCGATAGCAGCAACATTGCCGCTTGGGCCAGGGAGGCCGTTGCTACAGCGGTAAACAAGCAGATTATTAAGGGTTATCCGGATAACACCTTTAAACCCGGCAGTAAAGCGAACCGGGCTGAGGCGGCCGCAGTTATTGTAAATGCTTTAAACCTGAAGTAAAGGATGCAGTAAGGTAAAACCATGCGGGAAACCATTGAGAATAATAAATCAAAGAAGCTGTTAATTGCGGGAATCTTACTGCTGGTAGCGGTAATTGCTGTATTCTCCAGCTTAAACCGCAACCAGGATAATCTGCAGGAAGGGCAGTTGTTAATTAAAGCCGATGACACTCGCTTGGCTGTCCTGACTCTGGCTGAGCTGCAGCAACTGCCGGCAGTGGAGAAGAAGATGGTAATTAACTCGTCTAGCGGCAGGAGCGAACACCAATTCACCTGTATTGAGCTGGGGCAGGTTCTCGCTAGTGTTGACCCCGGGCTAAGCTCCCGGTATACCCGGATAATAACCCGGGGTATCGATAATTATACCTCCGGTTTGGAGATGAGCGAAGTATTGCAGCCGGATAATGTCTATATCGCTTATGCCGTTGCCGGCAAGCCCTTGAAGAGCAAAACGGGACAAGACGGCAGCATGCGCATTATCATTGTCCGTGATGAATTTGGGCAACGCTTTACCAACTTCCTGGTGAGCATAGAACTGGAGTAGAGAATGGGGGCCGTTGTTAAAATGCGAAGCTGGATAAGGAACCTGGTTCTGCTGGGGCTGGTTCTGAGTATGATATTCAGCCTGATTGCTTGCACGGAAGAAACAGAAGTTACTGGCAAGACGGCTGCTGCCAATGATGGGCAAGAAATCCTTATAACCGGTCTGCAGGATAGTGATTATAAGATTACGGTGGGAGAATTAAAGAAGCTGCCGGTGGTTACCAAAAAAGCCCAGTCCACCCGTGCCAATGGCGAAACCGTTAAGATTAAAGCTACCGGATGTTTGCTCGAAGATGTATTACAGCAAAAGGGGAAGTCGGTAAAAGACTACAGTACTATTCGCTTTACCGCTCGGGATGCTTATTCCATTGCGGTTCCCCCGGATGTTTTAAAAAACCGTGACATTATACTGGCTTACCAGATTGATAACAAAGTCCTGGATGCTGAAAATGAACCGCTCCGGGTAGTAATTCCGGGCGAGCGAGCGATGTACTGGGTCAGGATGCTGGATAGGATTGACCTGGAAACCGGGGCTAAACAAACAGCGATTAAAAAGGTAGTATTCCTGGAAACAGCCGTAAAGGCCCTGCCGCAAGAGGATTACCAGTATTTCGATAGCAACGATAAGGCCATTAAAACCAAGGATTTGGTCGAAACCTATGCCGGAGGCGATAAGCCGAAAAATATATTTATCAAAGCCGGTGATGGTTTATATAAGAACGAAACCCCGGCTAATTTTCTGGGTGCTTATATCAAAATCAGCGGCCAGGAAGCGCCAAAATTCTTGGCCCCTCACTTACCCCAGGGTATGCATGTGCGGGATCTACTCTTTATCAATTACGGTGAGACCAGTTTTTTAGCCTATTCCCAGGGGCAAAAGGTATTATCCCTGCAAACACTGGAGGGGCAGAGCGGAATAGCCTTATCAGACCTTATCAAACAGACCGGCCTCAGCCGAGCCGCAAAATACAAGTTCAACAGTCTTAATGCTGAAAGCCTGGAATTGGCAGTTAACGAACTGGGAAGCGGTTTGATTTATCAAAATGATCAGGGGACGCTGGTATTTGCTTGCCCGGGAGCAACAGATAAAAGCCTGGAAAATCTGCTTTCGATGGAGTGTATGAACCCCTGATACCCCAAGGGCCAAAACCACTGATTAGAATACCGGCATTAGAGAAAGAGGGTTTTCATTTGCTTCGCGCTACAGGGAGAGGGAGATAAAGCGGTGAACAGAAGAAATTGGCTTCCGGCTATTGGCCTGGGCTTGTTGGGTTTTGTTTTGGGGGGCCTGGCGGGTAGTATTTTGCAGCCAACTCCCGGCTATATACCCCCCTTAAAAGTGGTGGGCGATGTTGCCCGGGTGGTAAAGCTGGAAGATCCGGAACAGTTGGGAAAACTGCAGCATATAAGCTATGACGGACATGAGTATCAAGCTATTAAGCTAATGGATATTATCACAGCGGCGCAACCTGTAGCTGCACCGAAGCAGATATATTTAGTCGGCAATGATGGCTTTACTTCCTCATTTCCGGCAGAAGGGTTGGAGAAATCCTATATTGCCTTTACGGCCCAAAATGGCTGGGAAGCAATCAACCTTAATCACCCGGTTAACAGCAATGCCAAAATGCTGAAAGAAATCGTAGTAGTTTCAGATGGCAGTTCTCCTAATGGCTTAACACTTATTAATTCAGAAAAGGAACTGGTCCGGGTCACTCCCGGTCAGCTATATACCCGCACCCTGCTGGAGTACCTCTATGCGGAAGGCCAGGCGGCTATAGAAAAGCAGGGAAAAACCTATAGCACTTCGGTCTATACCCAAAGGAAAGTATTTCGCCTGGCTGATTTAACTCCGGTTCCGGATGGAGAAATGATACTGGTAATGGGGGCTAATGGGGAACAGCGCTTCCTGGAACCCCGGGGTTATTTCGAAGTGAAAGACAACTATATCAATTACCTGGACTTTGATGAGCGCCGACAGCTGGAAAAAGTAAAAGGGGTCATAGTAAATCCCCCGGCCACCAGTATCATGGATATCTACTATGATGCCCGGCACTATCTCGAGAATGGCGAAAAAGTGCTGGTGCTGGTTTTAGATGGGTTGACTTACAGCTTGTATAAACATGCGCTGGAAAGAGGGCAAATGCCCTTTCTGAAAAAGGTAGCTCCAGCCGTAAAGTCAGTCGGGGTATATCCGCTGGAAAGCAATGTGTGGCTGGCGGCCATGATAACCGGAGCAGCACCGGAGGAGAACGGGGTTGTCAGTGAAAAGCAGCGGGATTTAAAAATGCCCTCATTATTGGCGCTTGCCAGGCAATGGCAAAAGCAGGCCTTGCTGTTGCACGCCGGTCCAAAGCTTTTAAACAGTGAAATGGAAGCAGAAGTCACAGGCAAAAATGCCAATAAAACCGCCGATAAGGAGCTTTATACCATAACCCGGGACAAGCTGGAGCAGGACTATGATCTGTTAATAGTACGTTTTCAGGATATCGCAAGCAACAGTGAACTATATGGTGATGAGGCCGAAGCAACTATATCTGCCATGGCGATGACTGACCAGTATCTGCAGGAAATCGTAAAGAATTGGTCAGGTAAAGTTATTATTACCGGCAGCCCGGGGAGTGCTGCCCAGGAATTCACCTGTGATACCATATTTGTGCCCTATTTATGTCTCAAGTAGGGACAAGTCGAAATTATTTACCCGATAACTTCGTTATCGATGCCTATTTTCGTATTAAAACATCGGTGAGGAGAGTCATATGAACAGGGTTGACAAGGGGACGGGGTTGTTGATAACTTCATCCTTCAGCCTCAAAAACTATTTTCTTACTAAAATGAATAGCGGTAGAATCAGCTTTTGCCAAAATAAAGCTTTGACGACAATATACATATTTGCGTTGGCAGTATTGATTTTATCCGGCTGTAGCCTGCTCACGCCCCCGATAGTACAAGCGGAGCAAATCTCGCTTTATATCATTGATGCCAATAATCAGTTAATCATGACTGAGCCCCCGCCGGTTACCAGAGATGGCTGGGCTTTGGTGCCCATATCCACCCTGGCCGAAACTTTGCAGGGCAAGGTGGTCTGGGATGATGAGCAGCAAACCATTACTTTGACGAAGAACCGGGATACTATTCGCCTGCGGGTAGACAGCGACCAGGCCAAAATGAACGGGCAGGAATTATCCCTGGATGCGCCTGTGTGTAATATTGATGGCCGGGTTTATGTCCCCCTGGTATCGGTAGCCGAAGCCATGGGAGCAAAACTGGAGTGGGATGAAGAGATTAGGACTGTCAAACTGCTCCCCGGTATGGGTACGGTTAGCCATACCAGCTTTTCCCCCACCCGAGATGGAACCCCATCAGAAACGCTGACCGTTAAGGTAGGCTATTTCGGCACTCCGTACAATACCCTGAAGGTTTTTACTTTCAGCGAATTGGAAGCTATGGCTGATCTGTACCAGGCCTATACCTTTATTGACAGTATGCCGGCAGTAGTCCTGGATTCGGCCCAGGGAGTAAAGCTGGTAGATATTTTGGAAAGCTGTGCTATTGATATTAACTCTATAGACAAACTATATTTTTACACCACTGATGTTAATAAGGGCTGGTATCAGAGCTTATCCAAATCATTTTTACTGGATACCAAACGTTACTATTTCCCTAATTTACCTACTCATTGGGATTACGATGAAGAAAAAGCTCTGCCTGAAGCTGAGAAAGATGCTGTAGCGGTAGAACCCATTATAGCCGTTCGGGACTATTGGAAACGCTTTGCCACCACCCCCGACTTCACCCAGATGGATGAGAGCAACGGCTTCAGGTTAGTTTTTGGCCAGACTGACACCCGTACCAATACGGCTATGCGCTCAGCCAAATGGATCCGTGAAATCTCGGTAATGCTGATTGGCAAACCACCCAGCGAGGTCTCACTTAATCAGAATACTATCAATGCCAGGGTTGGCAGCAGCGTTCACTTGGAAGCCACGGTAGGTCCCTCTGATGCTGCCGACAAAAGAGTCACCTGGAGTTCCAGCAACCCTGCGGCAGCTACTGTAGATGCCAGCGGACGGGTATCAGTTATTGCTCCAGGTACGGCTGTCATTACTGTAACTACGGTCATAGGAGGGTATACTGCCAGTTGCATTATAAATGGCCCCGGCCAGGTGAGCGGCAATCCGGAGGGGGGAGTCGGAGGCAGTGCTGTGAGCAATGAAGAGGAACAGGCAGGGGCAGATGGTCAACAGCGCCTGGCTCAAAAAGGCAGTGCCGTCGTCTCCAGATTACCGGGCAGAATCTACCAAATGTCTGCCGATGTTGTACCTCTCCAGCCGCATAGTGAGTATGGCAATGTAAATATGCCAACCGCGGCAGCAGCCTTAGTCCTTTTTCTCCTGGGTGCAGGCAGAAAATACAGTGAATTTAAGAAGGAGGTAGCCCTGTGATATTTGCAGTACTAGATCCACTTCGGGAAACTATGCACACGGTTTCTTACGGTTTACTGGCACCAACCATTATTATTTTGCTGCTGTTGGCAGCTTTTATGGTGGTTGAGCTGGGGGGATTATTGGTAGAAATATTTACCGAACGGCGTAGAGAAAAAACCAAGCTGCCCGAGTTGCTGGAGTCTTTTCAGGGCAAAGACACCCAGGGAATTATTGCTGAAATTAACAAAAGCAGCTTGTTCCGTCGCCAAAAGGCAGCATTGCATGAGTTGCTACAGCACAGCGGTTTACCTGCTGTTTCCCTGCAGGCATTGGCTCGCCGCCTGTTGAGCAATGAGGAACTCCATTATTTCAAAATAACCAACCGTACCGATGTAGTAGCTCGTCTGGGACCCATGCTGGGTTTAATGGCTACCTTAATTCCGTTGGGACCAGGGCTGATAGCCCTCGGTCAGGGTGATACCAAGACCCTGGCCGACTGCCTGCTGACCGCCTTTGACGCTACTGTAACCGGTTTGGCCGCTGCTGCTGTTGCCTTTGCCATCTCCCGGCTACGCAAAAGGTGGTATGAGGATTACTTGAGTTCTCTGGAGGCCCTGATGGAAAGCTTGTTGGAGGTGTTGGCCGGTGAACCGGGGATTACGGAGTAGGAGAAGGCTGAAAACACTGGATGAAGAGGTTAGCCCCCTCGAAGGTGCTATTAATATTGTGGATGCCATGCTGGTATTTGCCTGCGGGTTGATGCTGGCCCTGGTTATCCGCTGGAACGTTGACCTGGCCCAGTTCGGAGATCGTGTCAATGTCACCCAGGGTGAAGAAGTGGTGGATGACGCCGATATCCGCAGCGATCTGGTAGAGAGCGAGGGAGAAGGTCAACTCTACCAAAAAATGGGCACAATTTACAAAGACCCTGCCACCGGGAAAATGTTTATGCTTACGGATGAATAAAACACGGCTGACAATAATCCGGGCTATCGCTCGCAACTGATATCGCTGCATTTACATTTATCCCGGGCATACTTCGGTTGGAGCTTGTTTCTTCCGGAATGAGCTTGAGGGGAGGAGATAATGATTTCATTCAATTGTTGTCCGTCAGTGTCTGTAAACAGAAAATAATAAATATTTATATACGCTGACCATAGACCTTATTTTGAAACATAGGGAGGGTTTGAAAATATGCATTTGATGAATTGGGGATTAAAGCATCGCGGCAGGAAATCCATTGCCTGCCTGGTGGCCTTATTCATGTTACTCACTGTGATAGGGTTGGGTAATCCCGGTACGGCGCAGGCCAAGACCGACACCAGCCCCGCTGCAACGGAGTTTGTCGTTAATATTAATGACAATGGGGAAATAATTCCCGTACACAGCTATACCATAGCTGAGATGGAAGCACTCACCACCGGTGATGCAGGTTATTATTCATCGATAGACTCCATGCCGGCCCCTAATATAACTATAGCCAGGGGGGTTACCTTGAACGCGCTGGTGGCTGATATCAATCAAAAATACAATGCCAATGTAACCATCAGCCCCAGTACTTTGAAGAGTATTAGACTCTATGCTACTGATAACTGGTCTACCTCTTATACCTACGATTACCTTTATGCTGCCACTCGTTACTACTATCCTGAATTGGTAAATAAATGGGATAAAGAAAATGGAGTAACTGGCCCCGGCTCCGATGATAACCCGGTTGAAGTAGAGCCCATTTTTGCCATCTATTCGTACCAGGATCGTTTTCTCACCGACTTGAACCATGCGATGGTCGGTCCAAGTGATGAAGGCTCCACCACATTCCGCTTCTGCTTCGGGCAGACTGCCAATGATATTACTAATAATGTGATCACCAACAGCAGGTTTGGTCGTTGGGTCAACCGGATGGATATAGTCCTGCCGGACAGGCCGGCTGCCCCGGCGCTGACCGCCGATAGCAGCGAAAACAAGGTGGGCAAACCCATCGACATCACCTTCACTGACAACGAAGCCTGGCGCAACGCCATCACTGAAATCAAGGTGGGCGACACTGTGCTGGAAAGCAGCCACTACACTAAGGAAGCCGGCAAAATAACCATTGCCGCCGGTGTTTTCGCAACGGCAGACACCTATACCATAACTGTCAAAGCCACCGACTACAGTGATGCCACCGTAATTCAGATTATCAATAAGGATTATGAAAGCACTGCCTTAAGCATCAAGGTTGATAACGGCAATCTAATAACTGTTACTGCCAAGCAAATCAACGCCTTAAATCCCAATAATGAAATCAGATACTTTTCCCATTACAAGGACGGCCAAATGAACTACTTCACCGGCCTGGGAGCGCCCCTGGCCGCGATCCTGTCCCAGTATGCCTCGTTAAACAGTGCTAATATAGCTAGCATGACCGTAAGAGCTGCTGATGGCTATTACGTAACCTTTGCCGACCCACAGAATGAGCTCTTTAATGAACGCTATTTCTATCCGGCAGTGGGAGAAAGGGTGCAGGTCGATACTATCATATCCACCAAAGCCGCTGAGAACTTTGCCGGTGATATCAGTCAGCTAGATAATACTTACACCATGCGCTTAATGATGGGGCAGACTTCCTCGGAGGAACGCACCATTTCCCGCATGGTGAAATGGGTGAGTGAAATTGATATCACCACCACGGCAACCATTAACATTCCGGTAACCGGAGTTACACTCAATAAAACAGCGACTACCCTGGTTTTAAACCACAGTGAGCAGTTGACCGCGTTACTTACCCCAGCTAACGCCAGCAAACAGACTGTCACCTGGACCTCTGATAAAGAGGCAGTGGCCATAGTTGACAATACTGGTAAGGTAACGGCCGTTGGTGCAGGACAGGCGGTAATAACCGCTACTACCGATGACGGCAGTTTCACCGCTAGCTGTAACGTAACCGTAGCTACCGAACCGCTATATAAGTTAACGCCAGCAAAAGATGCTGTTTATATCATTGGTGCAACTGCTGACGGCATCCCGACTTTGACCGTTAATCAGGGGCAAAGCGGACAGAAGTATTTTGTGGTCTCCGTGGAGCCGGTTATATCCCATGCAGGTAATGAAACCGTTATATTCACCCACTGGCGGAACGAAAGCGAACTGGAACTCAATGCTATCATGGCTGACTTTGATGTAGCCAACACTGCCATGGCTGGATTCAATGTACAGCCGGGCGATGTCATCAAGGTCTATATTGTTGATCGCCTGAGCAATGATAAGAGTAACAATCCGGTAATTTTCCACTAGTCCATAGTTTATAAAGATTAAATTGACCGCCTGTGTTTTCCGGGCGGTCGGCTATATCAAACGCTACCGTACAGGATTTTTTGCTCCATTGCCATGGATAATCAGGACAGCTGACAGTAATTCGGAATAGTTAAGTTATGATAGTATATATCCATATATGTTGGAAATTACACAATATTGTCGGAATTATATTTACAAGAATTTATTATGTTTAATATACAGCCAAAACAACCATAAAACCGGGTTTTTAACAATTAAAAAAATAAACTCATAGGAAAAGTATGGTTGACATTATAAAACATTGCAACTAGAGTAATGGCATGTAATGATAGTTTATGTTAGTTTATGCTTGGCAATTGGGACATATTTCGCGATATCTTGCGTGAATCAATACAGTTTCAGTTTGTGTGGGTGATAAGCCATAAGTATAGACGGGAAGCTGTTTATGCTTACGGATGAATAAGATACGCTGCAATCATATTGTAAGAACTATTATAGAAACGACCTTTCGCTCAGTCTTACTATTTTCTCACAAAAACTATCGCGGCAAATCTATTGGTTACAATCCATGTTTTGTTTGAAGCTTGTTTCTCTTAAGAAAGAACTTGAGGGGAGGAGATAATAATTTCATCTAATTGTTGTCCGTCAGTGTCTGCAAACAGAAAATAAATATTTATATACACTGACCATAGATCATATTTGAAAGATGAGGAGGGTTTAAAGGTATGCAGTTATTAAAGCGGGGATTAAAGCCTCATAGCAGGAAGCTTATCGCCTGCATGGTGGCCTTAATCATGCTTTTTACTATGCTGGGGCTGGGCAGTCCCGGTACGGCGCAGGCTAAGAATGATAGCGGCGTCCCGGCGGAAAATTTGATAGTTAATATTAATAACAATGGGGAAATAATTCCTGTTCACACATACACTATCGAGGAAATGCAGGCACTCTCAGTTAGCGAAGCGGTCTATTATTCATCGATCGATTCCATGCCGGCACCCAATATAACTATTGCCAAGGGGGTTACCCTTAACACTCTGGTAGCTGATATAAACGCAAAATACAGTGCCAATATAACAATTGGGGCAGATACCTTAAAGAGTATCAAGCTGTATGGAACTGATGGCTGGTTCTCCAATTATACCTATGACTATCTATTTGCTGCTAATCGTTACTATTATCCCCGGCTGGTGGAAACCTGGGATAAGGATGAAAATGTAGTTGGCCCTGGGGGCAACGACAATCCAGTCGCAGTCGAGCCCATTTTTGCCGTCTATTCGTACCAGGAACGTTTTCTCAACGACTTGAACCATGCGATGGTCGGTCCAAGTGATGAAGGCTCCGCCACCTTCCGTTTCTGTTTTGGCCAGACCGCAGATGAGATCAGTAAGAATACGGTTACTAACAACAAATTTGGCAGATGGGTAAACAAAATGGAAATTACCCTGAATGATGGCCAGGAGGCCCCGGCCCCGAAGTATACAGTAACCCCGGCAGAAAATGCTATTTACACCATAGGCGAAACTTCGGATGGTATCAAGACCATGACCGTCAATGCGGGACAAAACGGGCTAAAGTATTTTGTGGTTTCAGTGGCCTCGCTGCTAAGCCATGAAGGCAGGGAAGCTGTTGTATTTGCCCACTGGAGAAACGGGATTGAACTGGAGCGTAATGCTACGGTGGCTGATTTTGATGTGGTCAACAATGCCGAGGTTGGATTTAATGTGCAACCAGGCGATCTTATCAAGGTCTATGTGCTTGACTGCCTGAGCAATGCTATCGACAGTAACCCGATTATCTTGCAATAGCTCCGCAGTTTCTTCCGATGCTTAAAAAAGCTGACAGCCTGTGTGAATCGTAAAATCTTGTTTGCAGAGCCGCCATGATGATCGGTGAGTTTCCAGGCCCCCGTCATCCCGGATGGCTGCAGACAGGATTAAATTCAACACAGGCTGCCGGCCCATGATTTGATGAGCCGATATGCCCGTGTTGTTGGCCTGAATCCGGCTGTTTACAGTCTGATTCAAGCTTGCGAACAACAGGGTGCTCATCGTTATCACCTTATAAAATAAATAAACAATTGTCAAGACGCTAGTAAACATAGCTCCGAAGCTCGCCCGCCTAAAGCTTGGGCCATGGGGAGCGAGCCTGAGTGAGGCATCACTCACGGGGTACGGCCGGAAACGCTGTGCCCTCCCGTTGGAAAAGGAGACTCATATGGAGCATGTAGGGGAGGAGGCTCTGAATTGGATTTTTGTCGGGCCCGGTATATGAAGATTACCCGGTATATGAAGATTAAATGAACATGAGCGCACACGAGAAGAAACGTCCCCAGATGCCTTCAAGTGCCTCAAAAAAGTGAAAGGATGAATGTATCATGATAATAGCGAAAAAAAACTCATTTATCGGCTTTATCCTGGTAATGGTAATGGCTTTGTGTTTTGCTTTTGCTGCGGAGGTCGAGGCTGCGCCGGTTGCTTATACCGGACAGACGGCGCAGGGTGAGTACACGATCAGTACTGCGGCGCAGCTGGCGGAATTAGCCGCCAAGGTTAACGATTCTCCCAGCACTGATTATTCCGGCAGCCTCTTTATACTGACGAACAACATCGATTTAGCCAACAGTGATACTTATGGGAGCTTGAGCTGGACCGGCGGGACCGTCTGGACACCTATCGGCGGTGCTTGCACCATCTCCGGCGGCGTCCCCACCGGCAAATACTTTGCCGGTGTTTTTGATGGACAGAATTACGAGATCAGCAACATCAGCATCACCAGCGCCACCTCCGGCTATGGGGCGTACGGCCTGTTTGGCTTTGTCAACGGCGGTGCCATCATTAACCTGCGTACCGCTGGTACAATCTCCATCGGCACGCCGGTAATTTCCGTCGGCGGCATTGTGGGCTATATTTATGGCGCTATTGACAATTGCCATAACGCTGTTTCCATAACCTTGACCGACAACACCAGCACCACCTCGATGTGCGGCGGTATTGCCGGCTGTGTGGAAAACACTACCAGTACCGCCGTTGTGCTGCAACGCAGCTCCAATACTGCCAATATTCAAGGGCGCGGCAGAGTGGGCGGTATCGCTGGCGCTGTATATTGCACCAGTGCCGGTGGCGTAAAGGTGATCAATGCTTCAACAGTGGCGTAATCACTACGACAAGCAATAGAAATACGTATAGTGCCGGCATCATCGGCTATTGCCGCGGCCATATTGATAACTGCTACAACACGGGCAATATCGATGCAACCGATGGCGGCCATTATATTGCCGGCATTGTCGGCCTGCTCCAGGACTCCAACCCCCAGGCCCGCTTGCAGTATTGTTACAGCACCGGCACCGTAACGGATGTCGGAGCCGGCTATTGCCAGGCGCTCTTTGCCAAAACCGACAACAGCACCACGATGACGATCGCCAACTGCTTCTGGCTGGATACGATCTCGGTTGGCCAGTCCACCGGATCTGGCTGGGGCAATTGCGTCAATGTTGCTGCGGCAACTGAAGCGCAATTGAAGGGGACTGCCGTATACAGCGGCAGCGACTATGTGCTGGATTATCTGAACAATTTTGTCAGCAGCAAAAAGCCCTATAGTCAGACAGCCGGTAGCTATCCCGCCTTGACCTGGGAAGGCACGACCTTTTTGGCTCCTGCCACCGGCGTTACTCCTGGCTCAGTGGGAGAAGACACCGACGACCAGTCGATGATCTTCCTCGACGGTACGGCTTCCACCAATGGCACCGGCAGCAAAACCAGCCCGTTTAACAACATGACCTCGGCTATAAACGCTGTTGACAATACCCGCAATGTTATCTACATCACCGGGCAGCTAACGATCAGCAGCGCGGCCGGCACCTGGTCGGCACCCGCCGGTGTCAGCAGCCTGACAATCAAGCGCAGCAGCACCTACAGCGGCTATTTAGTGGAAGTAGCCGAGGGCGGTTCGTTGACCCTGGAGGATATCACCGTTGACGGCAATAAACGAACCTCCATCAATACCGGGGGCATTGTCACCTCCTGCAACGCTTTGTTCAATGTGACCCGCTCCACCTATAACGGTACAGCCGGTTCCCTGACGATCGGCTCCGGCGCAGTGCTGCGAAACAGCTTTGCCAACAGCGGCGCGGCCGTGCGTATCTATGGCGGGAATGCCACGCTGAACGGCGGCACGCTTACCGGCAACGACGCCCTGACCAATGGCGGTGCGGTAGCGGTCTACCGCTGGATTCCTGGTCCTAGTGGCGGTAGTCGGGATGATAATGACGATAGACGAGCTGAAAAAGAATTCAGGCCAGGCAGTTTCACGCTTAGCAGCGGTACTATCTCCGGCAATAACGCTGCTAATTATGGCGGTGCGGTATATCTGGGCATGAGTCAAAATTCAATCACCATAAATGGGGGCACCATCGGGGGAGCAAGCTCGGCGACAGCCAACAACGCGGTATGCGGAGGCGGTGTCTATATGGAGCGTAATACCAGCTTCACCATGACCGACGGTGTAATCGACAGCAACACTGCCACCACCGGCCCGGGCGTCTTTTTGAATAGCGACGGCACTTTAATGCCTACTTTTACCGTTAGTCCTTTGAGCAGCAGTTTTAAAATCGGTGATGTGATTTATTTGAAGGACAACGCCTATATTACCGTTGGTGCGACTGTGGCCAATATTACAGGCTCATTAACTGTGATTTGCCCGAATCCTGTTTCTACAACAACAGTAGTCGCGAAAAGAACCGGCTCATATACATTTGTCCCTTCTGATTGTGCCAAGTTTGCTTGGGGCGGCACCGGGACCTGGACATTTGTTCGTTATAACATGTATACACAAATACGGCTTCATCAAAACTGATAAAGAAACTATGCGAGGTGAAATAGTTTATGAAAGCAACCAGAATGTTGTTATTATGCCTTATGAGTTTGGGTCTGCTTTTCATCCCGCTATCTTCTGCCGCTAATGCGGCAGAAGATAACGTTTACCTTTATCCCTGTAGCGTGATGAATGAGGGGGGGGATAGTAATACCGGCTATTCTGCAGACAGCCCTGTACTTACTTTTGATAAAGCAAAATCATTACTAAACGATAATGGCACGATATATTTAGTGGGTGGATTTGCTGCATATTTACTCGAGAATCAATCATGGGACTTGAACGGCAAGGGTACAGCAAAAGTCAGCACACTAAGCAGCTATACAGAATATGATATACCTTCAGGAATAACCTTGGGTAATATGGGGGAAGAAGGGGGAATTTATAGTCTTACTCTATCAAACATTACCATAATAAATGATGGCATTGATCCACTTGGATATGATGATAGCCTTATTCATCTGGAGTATGGTTGCAGCTTGAATCTAGGCGATAATACTAGATTGGTAAATGAAACTGGATACGCTATTTATTGCCCTTATAAGGGTATTGTGAATATCACAGGTACAAATGTTGCGGTTACCGGCAATATTTATTTTTGTGATATAAATAGCCGCATTAACATTAACGCTGAATTGACTAACAATATTAATGTGGAGCTAAACTCAAACTTAATTCCGTCAGGTTCTATAATCGGCACCGTTGCGAGTGGCATTAGCGACATCAGCAAATTGGTCTGCGCTACGGAAGGCTATCATTTTGAGCTTTCTGATGGAAATATTCTATTCTTGGCTGGAAATGCAGGAACTTGTCAAATCACTGCCACGACAGATGGCCACGGTGTCATCTCACCCGCAAGTGCATCAGTTGCCAAAAATGGCAGCCAAACCTTCACGATTACCCCGAATGAGGGTTACAGCATCGAAGATGTAAAAGTAGACGGTGACTCAGTTTTATCCGAATTGGCTGACGATGAGGGCAATGCCAAAATATATACCTTTAACAATGTTATCGCTCCTCATACAATCGATGCTACCTTTGAACTGCTGGACAAAATTGAGATCATTCTGCCGGAAAACGTCGACAGCCTTGATTTCGGGTATATGAAGGCGCGGTCTGATGATGTTGTTGTACCGGCAGCGCAGACAGCTATGGTGAAAAATACCGGCAGCAATACCGTGAAGCTGGATGCTGTAACTTTAAGCGGCGCGGAGAACAGTGATTTCACCGTTACTCCGTCCTGGGAATCCGGAGCCGAGTTGGCAGCAGGAGAGTCTGCGAGTTTTACCGTACAGCCTAAAGCCAATATCTATACGGCCGGAATTTACACAGAAAGCGTGAGTGTGACTACAGTGGGCGGTGCTTCCGCCGCCTGTAGCGCCAAGGTCCAAGCCTGCTATATCCTCGAAGCTGCTTGCGGAGAACATGGCACATTTGAGTACTTCGGAATAACAACTATCGATGGAATAAACTATATCAATAACGCGGATTCTGGAATCGTGGATTGCGGAGTGAAAATCACTATCGACGCAGGATATGTTTTTGATACATTTCAAATATCGCATTATTGGTTATCAGATGAAAAATGGCATGAGTATTATACTGACGGCTATATAGGCCAATCATTAAAGGGTACTTCCTGTACATTTTACCTGCTGCCTTACAACGGCGGTGGCTCAAAAATCAGCGCCACTTTCAGGCTCGGTCAATTTGCTATTACCGCTTTGGTCAATGGCACTGGCGGCAGCATCGCACCGGTAGGCTTCACGCCAAGTGAGGAGGGTGTTGTAACCGTGGATGGCCTGACCGACCTGGAATTCTCCATCACGCCGGAACCCGGCTATCACATCAAGGACGTCTATGTGGACAACACGGGGCTTGCGGTCTCTGACTATGTCTATGGAACCTACACCTTCCCGGAAGTTGATGCTGATCACAGCATCATCGCGGAATTTGAGCCTAACAGCTACACCATCGCCTTCAACAGCAACGGCGGGACAGGTGCTATGGATTCGCTGACCGACCTGGAATATGGTACGGCAGAGAAACTGCCTGCCAATACCTTTACCCGTGAGGGGTATACCTTCGCAGGCTGGACTACCGAACTGACCGGCGCCGTAGTCTACAATGACGAAGAAGAAGTTGATATCTGCGTGGAATCCAACCAAGCAAGCGTAACCCTCTATGCGGTCTGGACGGGGGGACCTGTACAGACCAAGCCAGTCTACACAATAACTCCGGCTGAAGATGCAGTCTATACCATTGACACCACAGACGACGGTATCAAGACCATGACAGTCAATAGCGGACATAGCGGGCTTAAGTACTTTACTGTCAACATTAGCCCGGTTACTACCCATAGCGGCGATGAAACTGCAGTCTTCGTCCATTTGAGAAATGGCGCCCAGTTAGATCTGAATGTCTCCCGGGCTGATTTTGACCTGGTCAAGGCGGCATCGGCCGCTTTTGATGTAGTGCCCGGGGATGTGGTCAAGGTCTATATGGTCGATGAGCTGAGCAGTGCGCTGGACTCTAACCCCAAGATTCTGAATTAAATCAAATAATTAACTAAGCCTTATTATAAATGACAGTATGGCGGCTTGTACAGGGTAAGGGAATCCGGGGACAGGATTCCCTTACCCTGTACAAGCCTGCCGGATCCCCATAGGTGAAGATAAGGAGAGATAAATATGCAAAGCCTGAGGGTCTACACCATAAATCGGAAAATCCTCGCCATCCTTTTAGCGTTTTCCCTGATTGCGGGCATGCTCTGTTTCGGCAACTCTCATGCCGATGCCAAAGGCAGCTTGAGCACGGGTGATTCTGTGAAAACCGTCCTCGTCTATGCAAAAAACAGCGCGGGTGACGAGGTGCTCATATCCCAACTGAAAGTCAGCGATATGCTGACCTACCTAAATGATAATATTGAAACTTATGGCAAAATCCATAATTATTCCATTTTAGACAGCTATGTCACCCCCGTTCACCAGGAGGCCCAGGGCTTCACAGTGAAGGAGATGCTGGATTATGCAAAAGAAAAATCCAGCCTGGAAAAAAATGACATTATAGGCCTTGATTTTGCAGGCAATGATTCTGTTTCCTTCTGGGAAATAGATGGCGGCGGCTTTGATGCAGCCGATACCTATACGTACAACAGCCTGTACGGTGTAAACAGGTATAATTTCCCCGCCTTGTACGGCAATTGGGACTACATCTATAAGGCATACGCCGATAAGGACGCAATTTGGAACAGTGGGGAGGAAGCCCGGGTTATCCTTTCCATCACCGCCTATTCCCAACGGTATATTGTATCCGCCTTAAACGGTACCGGGAATTACAATATGGAAAACTATTTTGATGGTCAAGGACTCCTCGACACGGCAAGAAGCGTACGTATTATGCTGCCGATGACCGAAGACGAGTTTGAGAACCAAACACCTACCGCCATGAACAGTCGCTGGGGTATCTGCTATATTCTGCTGGACATGGTGACGAAACCGGATTTTTCTTTGGGAGAGGTGGCAAAGCCAACGTATACGCTGATCGATGGCGATGAAAGCGACAGTGATGAGTACGAAGCGGGCTACTGGTATTTCACGCTGGAATGTGAAACACCAGGCGCAACCATCTACTATAACGATAATTCCCAGAGTAATTATATGCCCACCGCAGTATACAGCGAGGGACAAGCCATCAAAGTAAAAAAGAGTGCAACATCGCATTCCATAGTCAAGTTTCGTGCGGTAAAGGACGGTTATTCCGATGCCGGAGTGCAAACAGCGTCCAGTAATCCGGAAAAAGAAGTGGAGGAAGTTGTCGATCCCAACGCCAACGTTTGGGATGGCACATCGGTTGATACCTCCTGGTATGATGCCGGTCAGGCTAACTTTACCATTTCTACGGCGGCCGAGCTGGCTGGTCTGGCCGCGCTGGTCAACAACAGCGATGAAAGCGGAGCCGTTGATTTCACCGGCAAGACGATTACGCTGGCAAATCACATTCATTTGAACGCCCGTGCCTGGGAACCGATCGGTACCGATATGGGTAGACGCAGTTCCAGCAATCCTAAAGCTATCGATAATGATTATTACTATGTTTTTCGTGGAATCTTTGATGGAGCGGGCCATACGATCAGCGGCATCAATGTCAATTATTTAAGGGCCACCGGCTCCTATTCCGGTCTCTTCGGTAAGCTGGAAAATGCTGCAATCAAAAATCTGACAACCAGTGGCTCCGTGTACTCTTATATAGGTCGTGCCCTTGGTGGGGTCGCGGGGCGTGCGGACAGCAGCACCTTCGAAAATTGCATAAATAAAGCCAGGGTGGAAAATGGCAGCGGTTCCATTGTGGGCGGTATCGTCGGTACTGCCCGGGGGACTTCCGGCCTGGTCAATTGTGTGAATTATGGAACGATTACCGGTGAAGGTCACATGGGGGGAATTGTCGGAGAAGCGGTAGCGGATACGTCAATTAAAGATTGCTTAAATTATGGGAGTGTAACTGGCAGGGGCATCGGTGGTAAGATCGGCGGTATCAGCGGGACAAACGGGCTTATAAGCGGATGTGCGAATTACGCCAGAGTTGTCGGCAATTCTTCGGTGGGGGGTATTGTGGGGGAAATATCATCGTTTACCGCAGGAATTGATGATTGCATCAACCTTGGTGCTGTTATTGCAATAAGTGGCTATGCTGGTGGTATCACCGGATGCATATTAAACAGCAGGCAGGGAATCAAGAATTGCATGAATTTTGGTGCTATCGACAATCCGGAAGATACATCAGCCTACAATGGCGCCGGCGGTATTTGCGGAGATTTCTCGACAACAATGACCGCCTGTGCTAACTACGGTAATGTCAGCGCAAAGAAATATGTTGGTGGTCTTGTAAGCTATTTGCGTGATAGTAAAGCCAATCTCAATAACTCCTATAATCATGGCAAGATAGTCTTGAATAGCGGAAATTCCACAACTTCCTATTGTGGCGGCATAGCCGGGTTCGTGGCTGACAGCAACAAACACATCTTCAGCAAATGCTACGATGTTAGCGGCGGTGCGGTATTTGGCAGTGTTTCAACCAGCGCCAATATCAGTAAAGTATACTATCTCGAAGGAGGTATAGAAATCGGTGCTCAACCGAATGTTGATCGCTTTGGCATCGACAGTAAAACGGCCGTGCAGATGAAAAAGCCCTCCTTTCTAACAACCCTCGGCCAATATAATGCTAACGGTAACGGTACAGATGACGGCTACTATGTTGTCAATAGTGGCAGTTATCCGGTGCTTTACTGGCAGCAAAAGGCTGTATCTTTTGATTTGACTCCAGCTGACGCAGCAGTGGCGGTTAAAAACAGCGACGGTACAGTCGTTGCAGCCAATCCCGACGGCAGCTATACCTTAATCCTGGGCGAAACCTATACCTATGAGGTGACAGCGGAAGACTATTTAAGCAAAACGGGCAGTTTCACCGTAAAAGGTGCGGAAACGCTTAGGGTTGCTCTGAATAAAGATAAAATCGTGACCGATGGCCCCAGCCAAATCATCCTGTCCTGGAGCGATAACCCCTCCACCACCCAGAGCGTCATCTGGTGCGATAACAGCGGCAACGATGAATATGTGCAATATCTGGCGGAAAGTAGCTATACGGACGAAAGCTCCTTCAACAATACCAAGCAGGTGCAGGCCACCTCCAAAACCGTCGGCTATGAGAGTGCTGCCACAACCTATTATGAAGCCACCATGACCGGCCTTGTCCCCGGGACAAAGTATTACTATCGGGTAGGCCGCAGCGACAACTGGAGTGATCCGAGCAGTTTCACCACGGCTCCGTCCTCCACCTCAAGTTTTTCCTTCATGTACATGGGTGATGTGCAGCACAACACCACTGCCGCAGCAGAATACCCTGTCTGGGGTTCTCTTCTGACTGATGCTTATGCCGCTAATCCCAACATAACCTTTGGCCTCATGGGCGGCGATATGGTGGAAAGCGGCAGCGATATGAACGATTGGACCTACTTCCTGTCCTACGCCGGTGATGTTTTTTCCCGGATTCCCATGATGACCACCATCGGCAACCACGAAAGCAACTTTACCGGCGGCAAGGCCAAGTATTATATGGACATTCTGGCCCTGCCTACCAACGGTCCGGTAGGATTTGAGGAAGAATTCTATTCCTTCGACTACGGCACAGTTCATGTGACGGTACTCAACTCCTGGGCTCTGTCCAGTGAACAAAATCTTGATGACGCCCAAAAGAATGCCATCTCTGAGTGGATAAGAGCTGATTTGGCTGCCGCCGGCAACGCCAAATTCCGCATCATCCTCCTGCACCACCCGGCCTATGCTCTGGCTAACGATACGGTTTCCGCGTCCGTATTATCCAATTGGGTACCCTTGCTGGAAGCAGGTAATGTAGACCTGGTGCTTTGCGGGCATCAGCACGTATATTCCCGGTCCTACCCCATGTTGGCCGGTGAAATCTACCATGCCAACGGCATTACCTATGTTATGGGCAATTCGGGTCAGAAGTTTTACAGTACTGCAGATACCGCCTATCAAGAAAAGACCATTTTCAGCAAGAGCACTTATCAGATCATCAATATAAACGGAAATACCCTCTCCCTGTCCACCTTCGACAGCGCTGGGAATCTGCTGGATTCCTGGTCAACTACAACTCAAAGTACAATATTAATTGGTGATGTGGATGGTGACGGCGATGTGGACCTGGACGATGTAAATGCCATCTACCGGGCGGTGCTCAATTGTGATGACTATAACAGCCTTATGGATATCAATAATGATGGAGTTGTCGATATGCGTGATACCCAGTTGGTTTTGAAGATTCACCTGGATAACGCAGCCTAAGGTCATAGAGGGAAAGGAGGATATTTAGTGCAGATTAGAAACTCAAACATATTTAAGTCAATACTGAGCGCAGTTCTGGTTTTCGCTATGGCCTTTGGTGTTATCGCCCTGAAGATAAGCCCGGCGGTGGATGCCAAAACCTCGGAATCGGCCCGGGCGGACAATATCTTTTTCTATGTCAGCAACAGCGAGGGCAAGAATGTTTTGCTGGAGGTCATAAGCCTAAGCGAGCTGGAGGCCATATCCCACGGTCAATTGTCAAATCTGATGACCGGTACGGACAGCGGCCAAAACTACTATTTTTCCTGTACAGACAATCTGCCCACGACAGTATACACCGAGGTTCGGGGCATCACTCTCCCGGAACTGGTTGCTCATGTAAAAAACAATTCCACCGTTTCAGGGGCAGTGTATATTTCCTATACGGGCAGCGACAAGCTGTACTTCATGGCGACTGATAGCAATGGCACCTACAATAAAAATTGGACCTATGATCAACTGTATGGCGATACCAAATATTATTTCCCCGGTCTCTTTACCTCATGGAATGACGGTTGGGAAATAAGCGACAGCACTTACGGTCCCACGGATACTAACCCCATCCCCCTGGAACTATATGATTCCAACTACAAGGGCAGTGATTCGTATTATAACGCCAAACGTACGGTATTTGATAACGGTCAGCCAACTATACCAATCCTGGCTACAAAATTAGAAATGGACAGAGTATCAAATCTCAGCTCGGAAATTGCCGCAAACGGTGGCAATGTTACCGGCTGCCTGAAAAACGCTTTGACAACGGATCGTGTTCTGCAGCTCTGCCTGCCCCAATCCGAAGCGGTACTGATGTCGGGCAATCGCACGGCTTATCACAATTTTGCCTGGATCTACAACATGAAGCTGGCTATGGCCAATGCACCCAGTATAACATCCCTCGGCACGGTGGCAGCACCGACTGCAGCGGTGACCCAAAACGGCAATACCCTGTCCATCACCATGAATTGCAGCACCGCCGGTGCCCAAATCTACTATTCGCTCAGCGATGGCTCACCGCAAACCCTGTATAACGGTCCGGTAAGCTATGATGTTGCCGACCGGGATTTGGCAACCAGTCCCATTACTTTCGCTATGACAGCCGTCAAAGAAGGTTATGACGATGCCGGCATCATTTCTGTAACTTACCCGCAAAGGGGACCGGTTTTCACGGATATCTACACGGCCCGGGTGGGGGATAATGTGACTTTTGCGGCGGATTCCACGGTAAGCATGGAAGATTGGAATACCTGGAAGAACCGCATCGTCAGCGTCAGTGTAAAATATCCGGGGGCTTCCGCCTATACGCCGCTTGATAACGGCAAGTACAGGCTGGACGACAGCGGCAAAACTATCACATTTGACCAATCGCTGTTCTCCGCCTTCGGTTCTCACAGTTTCCTGATTGCTGCGGACAGCTACGCCAACAAGACCATGTCGGTAACTATGAAAAAAGCCGCACCCACTGTGGAAACAACGGATTATTATATGGGCTCGGATATTGCTCTTTCCTTTGCAGATACCAGCTACCAGACGGGAATGTCGGTAAGCATTAAAGCAACGGAAACTGCTTCCCCCAATTCCATCAGCAGCAGCTATCTGACCCAAACGGTACCCGGCAAGCTGACCCTCAAAAAATCGTATTTCACTTCGGCCAATTGTGTCATAACTGCCCCGGGCACCTACATGCTTACCTTAAACAACAGCAATTATGTACCCTCCAGTCAAACCGTATCCATCACCGTTAAAGACGCATCGGGAAAGCCGCCGGGTACTACCTTTGCCTATACACTGACTCCCAGTTCATCAGTTGCCGAAGTCGGCGATACCATTACCGTGAGCGTAAACTTAAGCTCAGGCAAGAACAGTTACAAGTTTTATGCCGGTGAATATCGCCTTGTTTTGGACAACACTTATTTGACCTTGGCTGGGGTAACTTGCCAGGGCAACTGGGAAAGCGGCAGCAAAACTGCCGACGGAAAGACCACCCTTACCTTTGCGGCCCTGGATAAGACCAACCAGGGAATTGATAGCGGCAGCAACACCGAAATTGGCAATTTTACTCTAAAAGTGATTAAGGAGGGAAGCGCATCGATACTATGCAGCCGGGCCTTGCTCACCGATGCCAATGCCGAGGCGTTAGCCGATGTCGGCGGCAGTGACCTGCAGATTACGGTCGGGGATGGGATGGAACAGCCGCGCCCAGCAGGAATCTATACCATAAGCCCGATTGATGATCCGGCCTATACGATTGGCAGAACGGGAGACGGAATTGCCGTCATGACCGTTAATGCCGGCAATGAGGGAATAAAAAGCTTTGCTATCAGCATCGTTTCGGAACAAGCACATAGCGGCAGCGAGACCGCTGTTTTCGTCCATCTGCGCAACGGTGCTCAAATAACAATGGATACCTTTGAGGACGATTATGAAACGGTGAACACAGTATCGGCCGAATTTAACGTGCAGGCCGGTGATGTGGTCAAAGCCTATATAGTCGATGAAATGCGCAAAGCGACTAACTTTAACCCCTTTGTTTTGCAATAAAAATTTTAGTAGACCTTATATAACCAGAGTTCACTGATGAGGTCCATGACGGTTTCAGTATCAAACCCGGGGATATCGATGTCTGGGAGGGGCACTTGGAACCAGGAGAATGTATCGGGAGGTGATAAAAAGAAAAAATGGCCTCAAAATAACAAAACGAGAAAACGGTACTAGCCGATGGAAAGTAAACCATAGGCGCAGGCAATATCAATATTGCTACCTGTGTTTTCCGGGTGGTCGGCCATGCCAAACGCCAGCATTCAGGATAGTTACCCTGGATGCTGGAGCAGTTGACCGGAAAAATAGATGAGGTTCACTGCCGGTGATTGAATTATAATAAATTTTTAGAGGTGATAATAATAATGGTTAAGAAAAGAATAGCTATTATCCTTGCCGCTTTGCTTATACTGTCGATGCTTCCCGGGTTGGCCCTGGGTGCTCAGGTCACTTTGAATCTAACTAAGAGCAGTGCCGCAGTAGGAGAAAGTATAATTGCAAGTGGTAATGCTGACCCGGATGAATGGGTAAGCATAAAAGTAGTTGACAGCAATGGAAGCATAGTTGTTTATGATGCAGTTAAATCAAATTCAAGTGGGGAATATAGCTGCACATTCAAAGTTCCCCAAGTTTCTCCCGGAAAACTGACTGTGGTATCCGGTTACGGCACTAATGTTGCCACTCAGCTCCTGGCGATATCGGCATCCGGGGGTGATGGGGGGGATGTACCAACTCCGGTCTCTCTCGAAAGTATATCCATATCCAAAGCAGCAACAAAAACAGTCTATACAGTAGGAGAATCACTGGACATCAGTGGTCTGGAAGTAAGCGGTCATTACAGTGATGGCAGCTCCAGGGTGGAGAGCATCAGTCCCGCCAACATCACAGGTTTTGATAGTACATCTCCAGCAGAGAGCCAGGTTCTTACCATAACAGTTAATGGCAAGACAACAAGCTATACTGTAGAAATCAAAGATGCGCCGGTTCCAGACAGAATAGAAATCAGCAAAGCAGCAACAAAAACACTGTATACAGTAGGAGAATCACTGGATATCAGTGGTTTGGAAGTAACGGGTTATTACAGTGATGGCAGCTCCAAGGTAGAGAGCATCAGTCCCGCCAACATCACAGGTTTTGATAGTACATCTCCAGCAGAGAGCCAGGTTCTTACCATAACAGTTAATGGCAAGACAACAAGCTATACTGTAGAAATCAAAGATGCGCCGGTTCCAGACAGAATAGAAATCAGCAAAGCAGCAACAAAAACACTGTATACAGTAGGAGAATCACTGGATATCAGTGGTTTGGAAGTAACGGGTTATTACAGTGATGGCAGCTCCAAGGTAGAGAGCATCAGTCCCGCCAACATCACAGGTTTTGATAGTACATCTCCAGCAGAGAGCCAGGTTCTTACCATTACTATTGCTGGAAAAACTACCAGCTATGTAATAGTTATTACCAAGCCAGTAGAGGCCCAAAAAGATGAAATCATAGAAATAAGCAAGGATACGCCAGTGAGCATAACAGTACCCAAAGAAGCCAGCGGCACTAAAATAAAGGTTGAGCCGAAAGAAACCTTACCCCTGGTAAAGATTAAGAGCGAAACCACTCTGGGTACGGTAGAAATGACTATCCCGGAAGGAACCAGTGTCATTAATGCTCCTGCCGGTTGGGATGGCAGCATTCCCCTGCCGGAAGTTAGAGCCCAGGCCAGTACCACTGTTACCGAAGCACAGCAGGTTAATGTAGTTATTGAAGTAGGATTGCCTGATGAAGAAATAAGTTTTGATAAAGCGGTTCGTTTGTTAATTCCCGGGCAGAAAGGCAAATCAGTTGGTTTTATTCGCAAGGGCATATTTACGGAGATAAGTTATATCATATCCCAAGATGATCAGGATACCGCTGATAAAGAGTTGGTAAACAACCTAAAAGATGGCAAGGTTGATACCGCTAATGACCTGGCCATCTGGACCAAACACTTCACCGAATTTATAGCCTACACTCCCAAAGCCAGCGGAGGAAGTTCTGGCGGTGGTGGCGGTGGCGGCGGCGGCTTTGTCAGCCCGACCGGTAATACTGTTGGCAGCGGCGGTGGGACTATAGAGGAAGCAGGAGTCAGAGTGAGTTTCCCCGCCAATGCGGTAAGCAGCGACATCAAGGTAAGCATCAACAAACTGAATGCCAGCTCGGTTCCGGCCATTGCAAGCGGATTCAAATTGCTGGGCGAAGCATATGAAATCAGTAGTGACAGAAACACTACATTTGCCAAGCCGGTTACTATTACCCTGCCTTTTGACTGGAACCAGGCGGATAAAGACAAATACGGAATTGGCCTCTATACCTGGAACAATAGCCAGTGGGTTATTCTGGAGCAAGTAAAAGTTGATAGCACGGCAGGCAAAATCAGCGGTGAAGTAAAACACTTTAGCAAATTTGCTGTCCTGGCCCGGGAGCGGGAGAAGGAAAAAGAACCGGCCAAAGATGTAATCGCTCCGGTTAAAGCAACCTTGAAAGACATCACCGGGCATTGGGCAGAAAAATCCATATATGAACTGGTGGCTCTGGGGGCGGTAAGCGGCTATCCTGATGGCAGCTTTAAACCGGATAGCAGCATTATGCGGGCAGAATTTGCCACTATACTGGTCCAAGCCTTTAAATTAGAAGCCAGGAGTGGCCAGACCTTTGCTGACACAACCCAGCACTGGGCCAAAGACAGCATAAGCACCGCTGCGGCCCACGGCATAGTAAGCGGTTACAGCGCCGACATCTTCGGTCCTGATGATCTCATAACCCGCGAGCAGATGGCTGTAATGATTAGTAAAGCGGCTAACCTCCCTGCAGCGCAAGGCAAATCATTTAGTGACAGTGCTCAGATTGCTGATTGGGCTCAAGCCGCTGTAGCTGCTGCCAGCAGCGAGAACATTATCAGCGGTTATCCCGACAACAGCTTCCGACCCAAGGCCAATGCTAAGCGGGCTGAAGCAGTAAGCGTTATTATCAAAGCCATAAACTAGTTTTAAAGGGGTCAGGCTCTTAGTAACACCTGACCCCTCATTCCTCACTTTTCTTACTAAGCCATAACTGCTTGGTAGACCTTACTTAGAAAGACAAGGAGTTTCAAGTTATGCATTTGATGAATTGGGGATTAAAGACTCGCAGCAGGAAATCAATTACCTGCCTGGTGGCTTTATTTATGTTCCTTAGTATGCTACTGATATCCCATCCGGGTCTGGCTTATGCCAAGACCGAAGAGAGTGACCCCGCCGATCATTTTGAGGTTTGGCTGGTAGATCCGGCGAACAAGGATAATAAGATTGAACTGCTTAACTATACGATTCCGGAATTGGGGCAAATGCCCCAGGTTGAGAGAGCCTACAGCTCCATTGACAGTCTTCCCGCCCCGGTTTTTACGGCGGCCAGGGGCATTGACCTGATTGATTTTTTGGAAAGCCTTAAACTGGATATGGGCAGCATAAGCAGTTTTAAATTCCGCACCACCGATTTTGATACAGATGGTTACCCTCCCAAATTTGGTAAAGTATTGCAGGCAAGTGTGCTGCTGGATTCGGAACGTTATTATTTTCCCAAAATACAGGAATGTTGGGATGAATACTGGGATGAAGATTTAGAAAACCCTTCAAATTCAGCTGTATTCGGTTATTGGAAAGATGGTTCCGATCCTTTTACCAGGAAAGGGGAAATTCTGCTTAGACCCATGCTGGGGATAGTATCCTTTCAAGCCCGAGCCATTGGCTCCGATCCCGGAAAACCAGTATATCTCGAACCGCGTTTTGATTTGATGGATGGCGAGACTACACTGAGGCTATGCTATGGGCAAAAAAATCCCGGCGAATGTATTACCATGGATTATCTCAAATGGACCTATAAAATGGAAGTAACTGGGAGGCTGCTGCCAATTGCCTTAAATCCTGACACAAGCGCCAACCGGGTCGGCACTCCCATAGATATAACCTTTGCAGAGAACATAGCCTGGCAAAATGGTATTACTGCGGTAACTATAGGAGATACACCGCTGGGCAAGGGACAATATACGCTTACCCCCGGCAAAATAACCATTGCTCCAACTGTGTTTTCTGCAGCAGGAACCTATACGGTTAAAATCACCTCGGGTTTTAGGGAATCCAGTGTTGAACAGGAAGTATTGGAAGCCTCCGCTTCCGATCCCCATATTCCACCCACTTTAATAGCAGATAGCAGCCAAAATATTATCGGTAACTCTATGACCATAACTTTTAGCGATGATGAAAGTTGGCGCAAGGCCATTAGCGAGATTAAGGTAGACGGAAATGCAGTGAAAAGCAGCAATTACAGCACAACAGAAGCCGGTAAGATTACTATTGACGGCAGTATATTTTCCGCAGCCGGCAGCTATAGCATAGTAATTAAAGCCACCGGCTACCAGGATGCCGGCCTGCAGCAGATAGTTTTTCCTTTACCGGGGCCAGTAACTCTTAAGAGCCTTGAAATCAGCAAAACAGCCGCCAAACTGCTCTACAGCGTTGATGAGCCATTGGATATTAGCGGGTTGGAGGTAACCGGGCATTACAGTGACGGCAGCTCCAAGGTGGAGAATATCACTACGGTCAATATCAGCGGGTTTGATAGCTCTAAACCGGCAAGCCGGCAGACCCTGACCATTACTGTTGGCGATAAGACTATCACTTATACAATAAGCATTTTCCAGGCTAAAACTGCTGCTGAAAATTCAAACATTAGCGTAACTCCAGGTACTCCATTAAAAATAACTATGCCGGAAGGAATTATTAACAGTAGTATGAAGGTTGCGCAGAATATGCCCTTGCCACCGGTAATAATTGAATCGAGCCAGGCAATTTTGAGTATTCCTGAAGCCACCCTGATTACAGGTTCTGATATTATTAATCTGCCTCAAGTAAAACCTGGTTCTACGGTCAAGGCACCGGGAATAAAAACGATTGGGCTGGTGATTGAAGTAGGCTCCGACAGTAATATTATAAACTTTAGCAAACCGGTAAGACTGCTTCTTAAAGGACAAGCCTCAAAGTCAGCCGGATTTATTGACCAGGCAGGAAATCTGCGGAAAATCAGTAAACCGACTTCACTTAAAGCTCTTACCGGCGATGATGCTGCGGAAACAGTAGCCGCCCTCTTTGAAAGGGAGAAAATGCAGGATGCTGCGGTCGACTTCGGAAAAGACCTGGTAATCTGGACCAAACACTTAACTAAATTTATAGCCTACATACCCTTGACCGACACCCCGGTAATTCCTCCTAAAAAAATTGCTGATGAATTTATAATTATTCCATTTGAGCAAATTACCAGAACCCAAACCATTGGTATCCGTGGCGGCATTGTCAAGACTGCCGGTGCTATCTTGAGTTTTCCGACTAATTTCCTGGAAAGCGACATCAAAGTAACTATCAAAAAAATCACGCAGGATATTCCCGCTATTTCCAGCGGCTTTAAACTATTAGGGGAAGTTTACGAAATTACCAGCGATAAGGATAATAAGTTCCGAAAGCCAGTCACCATTACCTTGCTTTTTGACCCCTCCGAAGTTGAGCAAGAAAAATATGATGTCGGTATCTACTGCTGGTGTAATCAGCAGTGGACCAGCCTGGAGCAGGTAAAAGCAGATATGGCCTCCGGAAAGGTAAGCGGCGAAGTAGGGCATTTCAGCAAATTTGCGATCTTGCTCAGTAAAAAGAGTCAAAAACCCATTATCCTCGAAAAGAAACCGCCTGAAGTCCCCTTGCCTAAACCCATATTGAGCGACATAGCCGGGCACTGGGCTCAGGCCAATATTATCAAACTGGTAAATGCCGGGGTTATAAGCGGATACCCGGATGCTACCTTCCAAGCGGATAAAAGCATTACCCGGGCGGAATTTGTCACCGCAGTGGTTAAAGCCTTTAAATTGGAAAGCAGGAGCGGGCAAGTATTTAACGACACTACTCAGCACTGGGCTAAAGAAAGTATAAGCACTGCTGCTGCTTATGGCATGACCAGTGGTTATGATGCCGGCAGTTTTTGCCCCGATGACGCGATTACTCGCGAACAGATGGCTGTAATGATCAGTAAAGCGGCTAAGCTCCCGGCTGGGGAAGGCAAAACCTTCATCGACAGTGCCCAGATTGAAGATTGGGCCCAAGCTGCAGTAGCTGCCGCCAGCAGTAAGAATATTATCAGCGGTTATCCCGACAACAGCTTCCGGCCCAAGGCCAATGCTAATCGAGCCGAAGCAGTAAGCGTCATAGTGAATGCATTAAATAATCTGCCTCCTGCAGGAGAAGGGAGGATAGCGGAATGACCTACCCAGATTATGCCGGTTGTACTGGAACGCAATTGCCTATCCGGTATCCAACCGGGTAAACAGCCGAAAAATGACGACCCGCAGTGTGTTGAACCTATTGTTTAATTAAAGCCTTTCTCATTATGCTCTCTTGCGTTCTCTCACCCCTTATCCCTTCCTTTTCTTATCGCCCATACCCGCAGGTACAAGCAGCGTTGAAGAATGGGTGCAGCATATTTATATTTTTGCGCAGTATCCTTAAAAGTGACCCGGCACTCAGACCAAGTTTACCCTATAGTTATAGGGACAAAATTAATACTAAGTACCGGGGAGCATCAGTAATACCTGCAGGGGCAGCTTCAATAACTTAACAACTTAAGTGCCTGGCACCGTTAATTTATAATTAACACTTTATCTGCACAAATCATATATTAGGTAAGTAAATATTTTAAAAGGGTGATGAAATGGATATTAATAATGGATTACTTGCTCCCCCCAATGTCCGCTATCGTCAGGTCCGTACTGGGCCGAAAAGTCCCAGAGGGCCAAAAACTACCGCTGGTGCCAGGACAATTAAGAAGGGCCGTTCCGAGAATCTGCCGGTTCTTCAGGACCTGCCTGCTGAAAGTGTGGCTTCTTGGGGTTATGTGTTTCAGCTAAACACCCAAACCGTAGCAGTTGGCTCAAATATAACATTTAGCAATAACGGCCCCTTAAACGGCATAAACCACACCCCTGGTACGGCTGGGATTCGCGTTACTCTTGACGGTACTTACAATATAACATTTTCCGTTTATACAACCCAGAATAATCCTCAGCATTGGGGAATAGTGGTTAATGGTGTAGTTAGATCAGAGTTTAATTCCGCCGGTCAATCATTAACGGCTTCAACCACGCTAACGCTTAGTGCCCTGGACAATGTAACCATCCGCAATATAAATACAATACCCGATCCTGCGACTCTGAGAATAGGTAATTTCACTACTGCTTATGTGCTTTTATACAAGGTTGATTAGCTAATCACTGTTTAAAAGCAAATTACCCTGAACATTGACAAAAGCTAAGATAACTTTGTCAATGTTCTTTTTTGGGGCTTTTGCTACAAGCACATAAGGCCACAAAGCAGATATTCCCTCTGGACTGTCTATTTCTTGAGACGGTCACCCTTCCCTCTGGATAAGTCTTTCCATTCCATTCTTATACCCCATCTGTGAAACGTAGACAGCCAACAGCAATTTCACATTAGTTGGTTTATGTTGGTTAACGTATAAATATGTTTACAATAAAGCGCGGTGGATATAGTATTTGTCGGTCACCAGCACATCTACATGCGGAGCAAACCGTTGCTTGAGGAGTAAGGTGCAGGCAGATGGAGGCGAATATTGATCAGCAGGCTAGAGTGGTGTAAACTGGGGTCGATGCTTTGTATAGCCAATTTGGCTAAAATTATAACGAGGTGAAATATGTCCCCCACTTCTTTAAGCGGTCGGGTTTCTATTAGTAAAACAGGCGGTGGGTTCTTAATCCCCCGCCTCGTTGCAGTGCTATGTTGAAACTGCTCCGCAGTTTCTGCCGATACTTAAAACATCCGGATTTTTTCGCTTATTGCTCGGATAAGTGATATTGCTTTAAG